>Ga0155959_133_pt1 | contig 76358 bp, 70 predicted proteins | sample RifCSPlowO2_02_FD_107613 | JGI IMG/M metagenome (GOLD analysis project Ga0155959, IMG submission 107613) | candidate division WOR-1 bacterium RIFCSPLOWO2_02_FULL_46_20
GTCCCTGTTTTACGGTCAAAGTAGGGTTTTAACTTTTGCAGAGCCTCCCTGCTCTGGTTTTCCCTGGGGCCGTCATCTTGTGCTTGAACGTTCTTATAATCTGGCGGCACCGGTACCGGAATAATCTCTTCTGCCAGCCTCCCCTCTTTGATGGCAGCCACGGCACGCTGGTGGGAGAGCAGAGCAAATTCATCCTGTTCCTTCCTGGTTATATGAAACTCGCGAGAGAGCACCTCGGCGGTCAAGCCCATAATCATGCCGCAGATTGGATCGGTCAATCCTTTTTCTACACCAATAATCGGCTTGAGATATCGTAAACGGAATGAGCAGAGGACACCCAGTCTATCTTTTAGACTCCTGGCTTTAAACAGAGCAAAGAAAAAATCTTTCATCTCTGATCCAAATACTAAAGGGATATTGCTCATTGACTCTGTTCCGCCGGCTATAATAATCTGTGATTCTCCGGACAGGATCTGATTCGCTGCGGCAGTAATCGACTGCATGCCGGAGGCACAGTTGCGATTAACCGTATGCGCAATAACAGAGAACGGCAGCCCAGCCTTTAAGGCAATGACTCTTGAAACATTAGCCGCATGGACCGGCTGGGCCACGTTGCCAAAGATCACCTCATCGATTTTTTTGGCCGGCAGCCCGGTTCTGGCTAAAATTTCTTTGACTACAATGGCTCCCAGATCGTCGGCGTCTAGAAATTTAAAAACACCGTCCGCTTTTATAAAAGGGGTCCGGATACCATCTAAAATCGCAATACGCTCTTTCATTTTTCCTTATAGATTTCCGCAATCAGCTCTTTATACCGATCTACGATGACATGCCTTTTTATTTTTAAAGTTGGGGTTAACTCTCCCGATTCAACAGAAATCGGATCCAGGATAAAACGGTACTCTTTTATCTGTTGCCAATGATCCAGCCGGCTGTTAATCGCTTCAATCAGGGACTCAATTTTCTTCTTAATAAATGGGCTGGCCAAAAAGTCCTGCTCGCTTTGTCCTTTTGTTTTTTTCCACTTTTTAAAATATTCCGGATCGGGGAAAAGGAGCGCGCTGACAAAACTTTGCCCCTCCCCGATTACCAGCGCCATATCAATTAGTGAGGAAGCACAGAGCTCCTGTTCAATGGGAATTGGCGAGACATATTTGCCGCCAGATGTCTTTAGCAACTCTTTTTTGCGGCCGGTTATAGTTAAGTAGCCTTCACTGTCGCATACCCCCAGGTCACCAGTATGCAGCCAGCCGTCAGCATCGATCATCTTATTAGTCTCCTCAGGCATTTCATGATAGCTCCTCATGATATTTGGCCCCCTGGCTAAGACCTCCCCGGTCGAGTCTATTTTAAGTGTTACGTCCGGAAAAGCTTTGCCCACGGTTCCCAGCTTATGGTTGCCCGGATAATTGGCAGAGAGAATTGGCGCGGCTTCGGTTAAACCGTAGCCTTGATAAAGTGGTACTCCAATATTTATAAAGAAACGGTAAAGATCTCTTTTAAATGGCGCTCCACCTGTTATCACAAAACGTAAACGCCCGCCCAACGCTTTCATAAGTTTTTTAAAGACCAGCAGCTTAGCCAGCATAAATTGAAGGCTTTGGCGGTCCTTGTCCGGGTCATGTTTATTAGCAATCTCAATTGCCCAGGCACCTATAATTTTCTCAACCGCGCTGGCAGCCGCTACCTTGGCCTTAATTTTGGCATAAATCTTTTCAAATATACGCGGCACCACCACTATCGTAGTTGGCCTAACCTCTTTTAAGTCATCACCCAATTTTTTTATATCTGAATTAAAATAAATCGAGACACCGCTTGCTATATAGTAATAAACAATAGTGTGTTCAAAACTGTGCGCTAAGGGCAGACAGCTAACAGCAACATCCTTTAAAGAATCCAAAGGGAAGATCTGTCGCGCGGCCTTTAACTGGCTGATAACATTTTTGTGAGTTAGGACCACTCCTTTGGGCATGCCGGTCGATCCGCTGGTGTAGATAATAGAGGCCAGGTCTTTTTCCTGGACAGCCTTTTGCCTGCTTTGATAGATGTCCGGTTGTTGAGCCTCTAATATCATCCCCCGTTTGATAAAATCTTCGAAGCTGATTATTTTTTTATCGTCCGGCATAAAACCTTGGCAGATTACATTTTGGATCGATCCAAGGTGCGGGGCCACCCGCTCCCAGGCGTCCGGACAGAATAAGAATAATTGCTTGAGTCTGCTATTCTCTATTTTAAACTCAAGGTTCCCTTCGCTGCCAGGGGGAAAAAAAGGAATTGTAACTGCACCAATAGAAAGAATGGCCAGGTCGGCCATCAGCCAAAAGGGAGAAGGAAAGGCTAAAATACCAACCGCCTCGCCTTTTTTTACTCCAAGCTCATGCAAGGCCAGCGCTAAATACTTTACCTGATTGATAAACTCCCTGGTTGAGACAGATTTCCATTGGCCGTCATCTTTATAATTAAAAGCCGTGGGATTATTGTAAGTTCTTGCGACATATTCACCAAGCTCCGCAAAGTTACTGAAGGGATAATTTTTCATACCGGCCGCCTCACTACCCATTATTTGTGCCGAGTATAACATGAATTTAATTATTAAACCATGCTATAATCCTGCTGGAAAAATGCAAAACCTGAAAGAGCTAAATATCATTTATCGCCATTGGCCGGCCAAGCGACCAAAAGCTGTCTTGTTGTTAGTCCACGGTTTGGGAGCCCATTCCGCCCGCTGGGAATTTTTGGCCCTCTTTTTTGCCCACAGAAATATTTCCAGCTATGCCATTGAGTTGAAAGGTTTTGGCCAAACCCGGGAGCGTCCCCGCGGCCATATCGCCTCGTTTAATATATATTATGAGGATATTATACGGCTGGCAGAGGTTATCAAACGAGAAAATCCGGGGGCAAAAATATTTCTGCTTGGCGAAAGCCTGGGTGGGTTGATCTGTTTTATTCTTGCCGGCCTATACCCGGACAATTTTTCCGGGCAGATTCTCATTTCACCTGCTTTTAGAAATGCGATGAAATTTCCCCCGTCGGCTTATTTAACACTGCTAACATTTTTTCTGATCGATCAGAAAAAGATGGTTAAGGTCCCCTTTGCGGCCGCGGATTGTACCAGTGATAAAGAATATCAGGAGGTCATGCGCGATAATCCTGACGAATTAAGAGCCATGAGCTTAAAAATGATCCTAAATACATTGCTTGAACAGCTTAAAGTTCCGCGCCTGGCAAAACGCCTGACCTTGCCATCGCTCTTTTTAATCCCGGGCAAAGACACAATGATTGATGAAAATGTAAGCAGACGGATTTTTAATAGTCTTAAACTTGGCGATAAAACAAAAATCGAATACCCCGAGATGCTGCATGCGCTTTCGATTGAACTGGGAAGGGAAAAGGTTTTTCGAGATATTTTTTCCTGGCTAAGCAGCAGGCTGTGACAGGGATTCTTTATTAACCAGTCGCGCGACTCGCTCAACAGGAGGAGCCCGCTTATATGTTGCAAAAATAATCTGATCGGAGTAATATGTCTCCATTATGATAATAAGACTACTTTTTATTTCATTATTGATTATTCTCTCAACAACAGCAGAAGCAAAAATGCCCGCCAAAGATAGCTATGGCGCTCGCGGCGGACTGGGGATGGATATCAGCGGAGGCATTGCTTACGGATTGGGAGGCAATTACCACCTGTACAAAGAAGATTATGTTGCCGAACTTGGGCTCCACCTGTACGGTGGCTCATCCGGCAAAACTTCTGTTAGCGGAGCGCACACCTATACCGATAAAACTTCGATGCTCGTTTTCGGTTTCCTGGCAAATTTTCTCTTCAACTACAATAACGACGCATCGGCCCCTTTTTGGATAGCCGGGGTCGGCCTAACTGGGGTTGCGGTAAATTGGTCTGAAGAAAGCGCAACTGATACCAGCCTGGGGACCCCACTTACCGGTGGAGGGAGCATACAAAGGGTTAATTCCGGCGGATTTGGCTCAATTGTTAATCTGGGGGTTGGTTATCTCTTTGGGGACGGCCTTGATCTTAGATTTGAGGCACCAATGATTTTTATTTTTAGCCCAGGGGGAGGAGCTTCCTCTTTCGTCCCAACATTTACACTAACTGCCGGATATCGGCTTTAGCTCTTCAAAAATAATAATTAAAAGTATATATTGGTCTGGCTAAACTCTGGGAATTTGTAAAGATACCTAAAGCCAGCTCAAGGTGCTCAGTAAAAAGCCAATAAAAACCGACCTCTGAAGTATATCCACGGCCATAATTAACCAACCCCTGCGCGCTAAAATCTCCAATATATTGCAGATGTCCGGCAAGCCTAAAGTCTTGATTGATTCTATAAGTGTAGAGAAACCCCGGCCCGATTAAAGATGGATTCATGCTCGTAGTCAAAACCTTCCTGATACCAACACAAGTTGCCAGATCAAGACGCTCTGAGCTGTACCATTGTTTTAATAAGCCAATATATCCCTCATAATTGCTGTTGTTCCAATTATAAATATCACCGTGTTTGCTAAAAAAACCATGCAGCTCAAATTCGTTGCCCAATCCATAATGAAGGAAAACAAAATTTTGGCCATAATTTATATCTGTAAGGGGGTTTATTGATACATCCAGCTCAAACTTCCCCTTCTCCATAGCAGTCCCCGTGTCAAATAAAGCGAAGGCAAAAGAAGAGCAAATGAGTAACCAGGCAAGTGCGATAACAAGTTTCTTAACTTTAGTCACCTTCAAACTCAGTCTGCGCGTAAACAGAATACCCGGCCTGCTCAAGTTTTTTCTTGCCGCCCAGGTCCGGCAGATCGACAATAAAAGCCAGCTCAATTATTTCTCCATGAAGTTTTTTGACTAACTTGGCCGCAGCCATGGCAGTCCCGCCAGTGGCGATCAAATCATCGACAATCAAAACTTTTTGCCCCTTCTCTATCGCATCCTTATGAATCTCTACTGTGTCAGTCCCATACTCAAGGGCATATTCTTCGCTCTCTGTCTCGGCCGGAAGTTTCCCCTTTTTGCGCACAGGGACAAACCCTTTGCCCAGCAGATAAGCTATGGCGCCGCCCAGGATAAACCCGCGGGAATCAATACCTACCACCACATCTATCTCTTTCCCCTTGTATCTATTGGCGAACTCATCAATGCATATCTTCAGTCCCACCGGATCTTTAAGCAAAGTCGTAATATCCCGAAACATTATTCCAGTTTTAGGCCAGTGAGGCACAGTTCGGATCCGCGACCTGATCGGCATTATATCCTCCCCACAGCTTTAATTATAAGCCGTTTAACTTTTTCCGCGTTTTCTTTCATGCGTTCCATCACCATTTCAAAAGTAACTGGCTCTTCATCCTCTTTCCAGCAATCATAATCAGTTGACATGGCAATCGTTTGGTAAGGAATCTTTAACTCGTTGGCCAGAATAACTTCCGGACAAGTAGACATATTAATTATATCTGCCCCCCAGGCACGAAACATATGGCTCTCCGCTTTGGTGGAAAACCTGGGCCCCTCAATCGTCACCACTGTTACGTCCCTGTTATATTCAAAACCAAACTCATCACAGGTCCGGCAAAGAATATCAATCATTTTCTTATCATAAGGCTCGCTCATCGGAGTATGAACTACTTTATCAGTAAAAAAAGTCAAATTTCTGTGGCGGGTAAAATCAATAAATTGATTAGGAAAAACCAAATTTCCCGGTTTAATTTCTTCTCTTAAAGAACCAACCGCGGTTGCCGCAAAAATATGAGTGCAACCCTCTTCCCTTAGCGCGTAGATATTAGCCAAAAAATTAACCATGGTAGGCATAATGCCGTGATCTCGGCCGTGACGCGCCAGGATAACAACGTCGACTCCGCCGATTTTTCCACACTTAAGCGGAGAGGTCGGCTGGCCATATTTATTGTTGACCTCTTTCTCATGCGGTTTTTCTAAAATTTGAGGATCGTCTAAACCCGAACCGCCAATAATGCCTATTTTCGCCATGATTACATTATAGGTGCGTTAAGTTTGCGGTGTCAAGATAATTTTTAACATAATCCGCGATCGCTTCTGCCAATGGGGTAAAAGAATACTTAAACCCGGACTTATGTAATTTAGCCAGCTTTGCCTCCGTAAAATATTGATATTTATCTTTAATTAACTCCGGCATTTCGATATATTCGATATTAATCTGCATGCCTAAAGCGGCAAAAATAGATTTGGCTAAATCATTCCAGGAACGAGCCTGGCCAGTCCCAACGTTGAATATGCCCTTCACCTTCCCATTTTTGTAAAACTTATACATCAGATTAATTACATCTTTAACATAAACAAAGTCGCGCTTTTGTTCTCCGTTTTTATATTCTGGCTTATAAGATTTAAAGAGCCTAATTTTGCCGTCCCGCTTAATTTGCTCATAAGCTTTCACCACCAGGCTGCGCATCTCGCCTTTATGATATTCATTCGGCCCAAAAACATTGAAATAGCGAAAGCCGACGACTTTATCACTAAATTTATTTTCAATAAGCCAGACATCAAATTTGTGTTTGGATTGTCCATATAGATTGAGCGGTCTAAGCTTTGGCGTCAAGCTATCCTCGTCCGAATAACCCAAACTGCCATCTCCATAGGTTGCGGCGGAACTGGCATAATAAAAAGGAACGTTACTGGACAAAGCCCAATTAGCCAATGTTTTTGAATATTCAAAGTTATTCTTAGTCAGAAAGTTCGCGTCCGTCTCCATTGTTGAGGAACAGGCGCCAATGTGAAAGAGCGCTTTTGCTTGTGTTGAGACTGCGCCCCGGCGAAGCTTTTGGATAAAATCATCCTTGTTTAGATATTCTGAATATTTCTTACCTTCGAGGTTTTTCTTTTTTAAGTCGGAATCAAGTTCATCCACAACAATAATATTATTTTCGCCGGCTTGATTAAGTTTCCAGAGAAAGCAGCTGCCGATAAACCCGGCACCGCCGGTTAGGATGATTTCAGGCTGATCAGATCGTTGTTTTGCCATTTAAATTTAAGCCGTGGGCGTTTATTGACTAACCCTTTACCAAAAATATAAGCGGTTAAAAGAGGCAATGACACGCTTGGTTCAACCCAGGCCATGGCGGTGCGCGCCTGTTTATCAATTTTCCCCCAGGAGCGGCCTTCACTTAAGGTTGAGCTGGACAACCCGCCATCAGCCGTCACCGCGGTAGTTATCTGGAGAGCGTAATCATGCCCCTTTTCTTTGCCATACAAATAACTCATCACAATAGAATCATTAATATAATTTTTGGGCACTCCGCCGGCCACATAAAACGCCGCCGTTTTTTTAGACTTAACAACTATTTGCACCAACTCCACATTATCACGGATCGAATCGATCGATAGCATGGCTCGGCCATCTTCCTTGGCTCTGATCTGATGCTCAGCCAAACCTATGCCGATGGACGAATCATTTAAAGCCGGGACAAAAACCGGCACACCAAGTTTTCTGCACTGATAAAGAATAGATTCTTCGTCTTCTATTCTATCAGCTAATTTTTCCAGAAAAGCCCGGCTGGAATAATTACCCGGGGACAAATCATCTGCTACCAGCCTGCAAAAATGGTCGGTTTGCATAACTTTTTCTTCATCAATGTAGGTATCGTAAATGCGATCGACTTTTAAGTCATAAAGTTCCGCGTCATCGGCTGCCGGCGAGCCAATAAAATGACCATGGCCTAAAGCGGCATATACATCCTGATAAATTATCGCCCCGGTCGAAACCAGCACATCAACCGCGCCGGAAACAACCAGGTCGCGAATTACCCGACGCAAGCCGGCCGCAATCAGGGGGCCAGCCAAACCAAGGAAAACAGTTGGCCTCCCCTTATCCTGATACATATTTTTTAAGACTTGAGCACACTGGCCAAGATTGCGCGCCTGGATAGACATAGAAGACATAGATTCAACTAAATCAGCAACGGTCATTTTTTGAGTAATTTTGACCTGGTTGACACGCTGGTTAAGTATTTTACGTTTATTTAGCATGGGAGTTATTTAACCCAGAACATCCCTGTTTGCCGTCGATACCGACGGTACTGATCGCCAAACTCTTTGGCTAAATTTAGTTTTTCTTCAAGATTAGCGTGAAACCAGATCAAAGCCAGGATAAACATACCAAAATAAAATGAATAAACAGCCGCCCAGACCCACCACCAACCTACAGAGATAAATATCATTGACAACAAAAGAGGATGTCTCAGCAAAGCATATGGACCGGAGGTGATCAAACCTGTCTGTCCTTTTTTAAATTGAGCGATTGCCCAACGCCGCAGAGCAATTCCCAGCACAATCGCGACAACTCCGGCTACCCGCCACCAAAAATAATCAAGCTCGAATCTGGGTTGATTAAAAAACACAGTTGCCAGCGGCAACCATGTCATCACCTGCCCCCCCGGCCAAGCATACCAGGAAAACTTTTGTGCATTAATCGCCAGCCAGATAAGCGCGATATTGAGAGCAAAGATTCCTACAAAAATTATTTGAATAATCATATGCGTATTTTATAACAAAAGTAAAACATAAACAAGGTGTCGTAATTTCGACATTTATAACTAACTAACAACACGCTCATTCGCCTTCGGTGAACTCGCTACAACTAACTACTAACAACTAATTTTACATATAATGCCAATAAAAACCGTAGAGACTGTAAATTGTTAGTTGTAAGGCTCGAAGAGCCTGTGTTGTTAGTAATTAGATGGTAATAAGATTGCTACTACTACAACAAGATTCATTACGGAAAAAGGAGGTGATACAAAATGACAGGTGGATTAAATAGATCGATCCTCGCAGGCAGGCTAACCGCAGATCCGGTAGTGCGCTACACCAAGAAAGAGCTGGCAGTTACTCACTTTTGTCTGGCAATCAATAGAGTTGGCAGCGATAACGCGGAATTCATAAATTGCGTCGCTTGGGGAGGTTTAGCCAAAGTTTGCGGTGAATTTCTTAAGAAAGGAAGATTAGTCGCAGTTGAAGGCAGACTCCAGGTTCGCGGCTACAAAGACAAAAAAGGACAAAAGAAAACCTCGACCGAAGTAGTTGTTGATAACATGCAGATGCTCGATTCCAAATTCTACAATGCGGCCTCCAAAGCAGACGCAACTCTCGTAGAAGTTTAACTTATCTTGCTCCGGGCGGCCTCCTCGCCGCTCGGGGCTTGTTCCTTGAAAGACAGAATGTTATAATTTTGCCATGCCTCGAAGAATTTTCTCAATTATCTTGCTGGTCTTTTTTCTTTCGGGAAACAGCCTGGCCGTCAAAACGATTAATCTCCCTACTCCTCAAACGATCGGTAAAGTTTCCCTGGAACAAAGTATTGGCTTGCGCAGGTCAGAAAGAGAATTCTATGAAAAAGAGCTCACCCAACAACAGCTTTCCCAGCTTTTATGGGCAGCCCAGGGAATTACTGACAAAGATTTTGGCTTTCGAGCGGCTCCTTCGGCCGGAGCCCTTTACCCTTTAAGCATCTATGTTGCTAATAAAGATGGGGTCTTCCATTACATACCGGACGGGCACAAACTTATCGAAATATCCAGTGAAGATAAACGACCCTCGCTGGTTAGGGCCTCACTGGGGCAGGATTGTATTCGCGTCGCACCGGTAACCATTGTCATTGCCGCAAACTTTATAATTACTCAGGCCAAGTACGGGGTGCGTGCTTTTCGCTACGTCTGCATAGAGGTTGGTCATGTCGCAGAGAATATCCACCTGCAGGCAATCGCCCTGGGACTGGGCTCTTCTCCTCTTGGCGCATTTTGGGATGACGTGGTTAAAACCACTCTGGAGATACCAGAAAATCAGGAGACCCTTTACATTATTCCAGTTGGTTACGTTAAGAAATGAGCCGGACAAGAATAGATCTATTCAGACTATCGGCGATTTTTATAATATTACTAGCCATCATTTTCTTTTACGTATACTTGTTTTTTCCCAGCCTTGTCACTAAAAGTTTAAGGGTCGGGACATTAAGGAAACCAATCAACTTATTAATTCTGGGAACAGATATTACGTTTAATGCCGAAACCGGCAAACCCATACCAAATCTTGAAGGCAGAGCAGACACCATTTTGCTGGCACACATCGATCCTATTAATTCCCGGATCAATATGGTTTCGATTCCTCGCGACACTCTGGTCAACATCCCCGGCTATGGCGATAGAAAAATAAATTCGGCCAACTCATATGGCGGGATTCCTTTAATGAAAGAGACTGTGGCTCAATTGACCAAACAAAAAATTGATTATTATATTTCGATCAAACCTACCGCCGTAACAAAAATGGTTGATCAGCTGGGGGGGGTTTCGCTCTATGTAGAAAATGACATGCGCTACGTTGACCGGGCTCAAGGCCTGGACATTGATCTCAAAAAAGGCTGGCAAAAACTCTCGGGGAAACAGGCTCACGATTATATAAGATATCGCCATGATTATCAGGGTGACATTGGCAGGGTTAACCGCCAGCAAATATTTCTAAAATCATTCCGTGAAGCCTTAACCAAACCAACCAACATCTTCAAAGCGCCGCTGGCCATACACTTAGCGCTCCGGGAAATAAAAACCAATCTCCCCCCCGCTGTCAGCGTCCGTCTCTTAAACATGGCCCGGATGCTCTCGGTAAACAGTGTCAACACAACAACCCTGTCCGGTGAAGTGGCCAATATTCAAACCGCGGGTTCAGTCTGGCTGCCAAATGACAAGGAAAATATAAAGATTTTTGAGGACTTCTTCTAGAATGAAACTGCACTATATCGAAGCAAGTCTCTCTCTTTTTGTAGTCGGCTTGGGCCAGATAATCAAAGGAGAAGGCAATAAAGGCCTCCTTCTCATTTTAACGTTCTACCTTACTTTACCGGCAATCGTTTTACTCTCGTTACTATTGGTCGGCAACAGCTTCCCTTATGTTTTGGGTTTTGTGATTATTTTTGCTATAATACTGTGGCTGTATAGCATAGCGGACGCCTTGTTAAGGTAATGAGAAAATCATTTAAATTAATAACAGTTTTTGATATCCCTATTGAAATCAACTATACCTGGTTTATTGTCCTGGGTTTGGTAGTGTTTAGTTTGGCGGCCCGAGTTTTTCCTTTAACCAATCCTGAAGCAGGCGCAACTTCCCACTGGATCATGGCTTTTATTACTGCCACACTCTTCTTCAGTTCACTCCTGGCCCATGAGCTGGCTCATTCTTTGATAGCAAAAAAGAACAAACTACCGATCAGCGGCATCACTCTCTTTATTTTTGGTGGGGTGGCCCATATGGAAGACGAGCCTCATTCTCCCAAAGAGGAATTTCAGGTAGCTATCGCCGGCCCGATTATGAGTTTTTTTCTGGCGCTGGTTTTCTTTGGCTTAGCGCAACTTTCTTACAACCTTGCTTATCCCAACACAATACTCACCATGATCAACCACCTGGTTTTTTTAAATCTGGCTGTAGGCGTTTTCAATCTCATCCCTGGGTTTCCCTTGGATGGCGGTAGAGTATTTCGTTCCATCCTCTGGCATTTTTATAAAGATCTAAAAAAGGCCACCGCAATTGCCAGCGCCTTTGGTAAAGGCTTTGCCTTTTTCATTATCACTCTTGGCATACTTTACGTTTTTACACCCGGGTTAACTGTTTCCGGCATCTGGTTTATCTTTATCGGCATTTTTCTGCTGGAAGCGGCTGAGCTGAGCTACCGCCATGTTGTCATGAACAAATTACTGGGCGGCACCAAAGTTGAAAGTCTTATGACCAAAGAGGTTATTACCGTTCCAGCTAATATGCCCCTGGATAAATTATTAGACAACTACTTTTTCAAATATCGTCATGCTTCATTCCCCGTTTTAGAAGGCGACAATATTTTGGGGTTGGTCACCTTCCATGATGTCAAAGAAGTTCCTCAAGATAAATGGAGCACAACCACAGCGCGAGAAGCCATGGAACCTGTCAGAAAAGATTTAATTATTCACAAAAACACCGAGGCTATGGATGCTCTGGCTAAGCTGGCCAGCAACGGCATTGGCAGACGCCTGGTCATAGAACACGCAAAACTAATCGGCATTCTCTCACGCAAAGATATTATGCGCTTATTTGAGTTTAAGGCTGAAATTGAAAAATAGCCGTCAACGAATATGGCAACAAATAAACGCATTGCCTTAATTATCGCCTTCCAGGGATTTCGCGACGAAGAATACACAGGACCCAAACAAGTTATTGAAGCAGCCGGCATAGAAGTTACCACAGTTTCCACGCAAAGCGGCACAGCCACGGGAAAATTCGGCCTGCCGGCAAAAGTTGATCTCTTACTAAACGATTTAATTATTGCCGACTACGAGGCCGTCGTTTTTATTGGCGGACCAGGCTCATATGCTCTACGCGATAACCCCACGGCACATAAAATTGCCCGGGAAACTGTTAAGCAAGGGAAAATCTTAGCCGCTATTTGTGCCGCTCCGGGGATATTAGCCAACGCCGGGGTCGTCAAGGGGAAGAATATAACCATGTTCAGCGACGACGGCTCAGCTGCCAGAGGTGGCGCTAACTACACCGGAAAAGGCGTAGAGGTTGACGGGAATATCATCACCGCTACCGGGCCGGAAACCGCCAAAGCCTTCGGCCAATCGATTGTAAGGGTTGTGATTAACAGATGAAAGCACACATTTATACCGATGGCGCGGCTCGAGGAAATCCTGGACCGGCCGGCATTGGCATTGTTATAAAAAATGAGAAGAAAGTCTTGCTCGAAGTTTCTGCTTTCATAGGCGAAGCGACTAATAACGTTGCTGAATATATGGCGTTGATCCGGGGATTGGAAGAAGCCATTGACCTTGAAGAAGATGAAGTAGAAGTCTTCGCTGATTCAGAATTAATGGTTAAACAAATCAAAGACGAATACCGGGTAAAAAACAAGGGATTACTTCCGCTGCATTACCATGTAAAATCTTTGATCAAAAAATTTAAACGATTCTCCATCTCTCACATTGCCCGCGAAAAAAACAAACGCGCGGACAACCTGGCTAACCAGGGCATAGATAGTATGCTATAATTAATCTCGGGCAGGCCAGACGATCGCCCCTCGACTCCGCCGCAAGCGGTGTCGCTCGGGGAGGAAAGTCCGGACTCCAGAGAGCGGCGTGCTGGATAATATCCAGTCAGAGTAAAATCTGAAGGAAAGTGGCACAGAAATTACACAGCCCACCCTATCCCCAAAGGATAGGAGGCGATAGGTGAAACTGGGAGGTAAGAGCTCCCACACGTCAGCCAGGCAACTGGCGGTGCGCTAAACCCCACGCGGAGCAAGACCAAATAGGGAGATGAGCTGCTCGCTCGTTTGAATCCCGAGTAGGTCGCGTTGAGGTAAATAGAGATATTTATCCCAGATAGATGATCGTCGTTCTTCGAAGCTCTGGTTTATCGGAGCGTAGAAGAAACAGAATCCGGCTTATCGGCCTGCCCCCACACCAACTTTAAAAAGATATCTGCTGCCAACAGCAAATATTTCACAGTTGTGTATTATTTATCAATGAGCGATAATCAACTATTAAAGTTGGTGTGGGGGCGTACCCAATGTTTTATGTATATATTCTTAAAAGTTTAAAAGATAAAAATCTATATATTGGTTCAACTAATAACCTCGAAAGAAGACTTAAACAACACAACAATAGTGAGGTTTTCTCAACAAAAAGCCGGGTTCCCTTTGAAATTATTTATTATGAAGCTTATAAAGCAGAAAGCGATGCAAGAAAGAGAGAACGAAATCTAAAATTAAGAAGTCGAGCACATATTCAGCTCAAAAAGAGGATTGAAGCAAGCTTAAAGTAGCTTAATCAAAGATCACTACGAATAAAACCCCTGAATAGATCGCATAATCTACAATTCCAAGACGTTTTAAGCTAACCTTACCTTTCCACTCCGGCCTATCTAAAACTTCTTGCATGACGCTTTGCGCCCGTTCGTCCTCTTTCCAAGCCTGTTTATAACTCAAAACCAATATAATTCACTCCCATACTCTTAGCTGCCAATCCTAAATATGCAGCTTCTTCCGTACCAACACTTACTATGTTGTTGCCTTCCCTTACGCCAATCCTCTTCAAAAATCTTAGGGCTTCCTGAAATTGTTTATTCCCAATGCGCAAAGCAATATTCGAGGCAACAGGTTTTTGTTCAATTATTTTCATCCTTATCTTACCTCTTACTAAATTATTTCGACAAAAAAAAATGGTTAATTTCACTTTGAGTATCTTTGGGGTTGGGGTTGTGGGGTTGCAAAAATATTAATTTAACAATTGATCAAGCATCTCGAGCGCTTCTTGCCTGGTCAACAGCTTCAGCTCGGTGCGCTTGAGCATCAATTCACGCACAAATTTATGCAGCAGCTCATGATCTTTAATTACCAGATTATTAAAATCTTGTAGCAATGCCTGTCTTAGGCCGCTTAAGTCGTCCCAATGTTTTTCGAGAGTTTTGTAGTGGCTGGCATATTTCTCGATAGTTACCACATACTGATAGGTCTCAAAGTCCATGCCGCGAATCTTTTCGTAATTTATTTTCAGGTTGCCGTTGCTGTAAGCAGCCAGCCCCTTATCAAGCAAAAGCTTAAAATCCTCCGGGGAAAGCTTTTGTTTTTTGATTATTTTGCTGGCCACGATTGAGTCTACTGCCAAAGTGGCCGCTTCGAGAGTGGTCAGCGGCGAGCCTTTATATAATTTATAACCAGCCGCCTCCGCGGTACCGATTATCTCCTCCTTGGCAGGATCACCAATAAACTCAGAGCAGGCTTTATACAAAGAAAAATTGGCATTCGCCTCTACACATTCATCCAACTTGTCGAAAGGCGCGGAGAGAATTTGAATCAGGTCATCAATTAAGTTACGTTCTTCCATAATCAGACCACCGGAAGAGTGAATCAACTCAGGCGATAAAGTTTTATTCGCTTTCAAGGTTTGCAAAGCATATCTGCCAAAAGGATGGCTCCCCCACTTCATCTCGACAACCTCACCACTGGCATTAGTGACCGGATCATAATATTTATAGCCGCGCTCCGCCTCCGGCCTGTAAATATCGGCCAAGACCTCATTTGGCACAGCGCCCGGGTTCCCTTTTATATCCGTAAATAACCAGCGCTCACCCTCTTTTTTGATCACACCACCCATAGGAATAACCGTGGTTTGATAATAAAGGTTGGAGATGTAATTTTCCATGCTTTTATAAACATAGAATATTCCAGGTGTGGTAGGATATGCTAAATGTTCTTCGAAAACAGGCCGCTCTTTTTCGTCTCTCCCCAGCATCTGATAATATTTTTGCTTTGGCCCCCCCTTAACCCGCAGCTTGGCAAAAGGCTGGTCTTTGATATAAATCAACCAAATACCGGACAGGGGATAAACAGCAATTTTTACATCTTCGTCCCGCTTAAATTTCTCCTTAAGCCCATCTAAATCTTCTTTAACATTTACCATCGTCGTTAGATAAGGGATCTGCTCCAGCATGTATTCCTCAATGTTTTTTGAATAATCATAAACAACTATCCGGGTATTTACGGGCAAAAGGGAATACAGAAAAAAACTGTCACGCGGCGTGACATGCAGGCAGCCGTGGCTTTTGTATAAATCCCCGAGTATTTCATCAAGCAGTAAACCAAAGTTGTACTCGTTCAAAGCCCTAACAGAATGAAATTCCAATGCTCCCGCCTCTTCGCTCAACGCCTGCTTGATGAGCTGACGCATTACTTTGCTTTCGCGTCCAGAAAAAACAGGATCATCCTCCGTCAGGAATAAGTTCTCAAAAGAGAGCTCCCGCACATACTTGGCTTGTGCCGGGGGTGTCGCCGGTTCAAAGAAAATTCGACTGGTCAGCCAGTTCTCAACAAGATTTTGCTGGTTGGCCAACGAAAGTACCCCCATCTTTATAAAATCTTCCCTTAATTTATTCCGTAAATCCTGCCAAAAGCTCCAGTCATCTTTTAATTTCTGATACCAATAAACTCGTTTTGCAATAATTGAATTATTTTCCCCCTGAGTTTGAAGCTTTCCCAGCGCTTTTTGCCGGGCCAATCCCCTGCGCGGCACGACAGCTCCTATCTGAGGCTCCAACGCTTGCAGTGTTTTATAATAAGTGAAGTTGGCATTATTTGATATACATGAATCAAAATCATCCGATCCCGGTTGAGTTAAAATTTGGGTTAGATCTTTTACCAGTATGATTTGCTCAAAAAGCAGCCTGCCATCCGTATAGGCCATCATATTGCGGCCTGCTTTGGACAGCCACAAAATGTATTTGCCAAAGTCGTTACTCCCCCAGCGCGCCGCCGGCACCTTGTCATTATAATCATAATAACTATATTTTTGTTTGTCGACCGGCTGTTCAAGGTCTTTAACGATATGCTGGGGCAAAACCAACCAATCACCCCCACTGTTATAAACCCATTTACCATTTTTTTTCACCAGCCAGGCGCCGAAAGGGACAACGGTTGTTTCATAATACGCTTTGCTGATATAGTGGGCCGTCGGCCCAAGCACGGTATATTCTCCCGGATAAGTCGGAACAGATAAAAAATTTTCATCAGGACGCAGCAATTTTTCTTTAAACCCGGCTTTAGTCCGCAACTTAGCGTAGGGTCGGCCATTAACATTAATAAAAAGACGGTCAAGCGCGGGATAAACAACCACTTCAGTCGTGCTGTTTTTAAAAAGCTCGGCATGTATCTTAATATCTTTAGGGCCATTTGTAATATTAAACAGAAACGGGACAGCCTTCTCATCGAACGTCAGTTTCACCTCTTCATATCCTTTACCCTGCCAAGAAATCCCTCTGGAAATAGTGCTGACTAACAGATAAGTGTCCGAAGAGGTAAAGTGCAAGCCGCCGCGGGTATTATAAAGATCTCCTAAATAATCATCAAAATAGGCAGTCAGATTCTTTGAATTCAACAAATTCAAACTCGGATAGTTTCCCTCCGCCAAACTAACGGAAATTAAACTTGGGAGCAGCCATATAATCATTAGACAGCGCTTCACAACACCATTCTACCTAATACTTGACTTATCGACAATAGTTACCTATGCTTTTATGTATATGAAATCTCGACGAGTCCTGTTTTTATTGCTGTTTATCATCGCTACAAGCTCAGCTTTGGCACAAAAACTTACTCCGCCGGCAATTGCGCCGGCTCTCCCGCCTATTGAAGTGGCCACGCGAGAACCTATCTCTCTCCCGCCGCCGCCGTCAACAAGCGAAGCCGAATTCGAAGTTCCCGGCCAGGAGACAGGAATATATAAATGGGGGATTGATAGCGATGCCAGCGCATCACTTTTATTAAGTTCTGCTATGGTCCTGGGAGGAAGGTTTAACATCCTGCTGCCAGACCCCTGGCAACTGGGAACCCAGATTGGCCTGGCCGAGGATGCTTTGGAGTTTAAAACCGGTCTGGGTTTAGCCATTGGCCAAACGAGCGCACTCCCTCTCTTTGCCGAAGCAGTGCTTTATCTAAAAGAAAAATCATTTTATAACCTGGACCCATATGTTGGCGTGGGGTTAAACTATACAAGCAAGCTGGGCAGTCAAATTTTTGCCGGGGTTTTGTATGATCTTGGGATTTATTCCGGCCAACTCGGCATAGAGGCAGGCTACCAGACAATAAATTTAGCCACGACCCAAAGCCAAGGGTTCTTTCTCTCCGTTATTAGGCCAATTAGGCTGTAAAGCCAGCAACAAAATTATGCCCTGTGATAATCCTGAATCGCTTTTACGTCAAAACCTTTTTTCTTGGCCGCCTCCAAACCGTTTACAGTTGCCCTGGCTCCGGAGATTGTCGTGATCAAAGGAATGTTATGCATAACCGCCAGCGAACGCATTTTTGCTTCATCAATCTTGGTGGTTTTTCCTCCCGGGGTGTTAATCAAAAAACCAATCTTGCCTTTGTTGATCAGGTCTAGAACGCTGGATTTGCCTTTGCCTATTTTGTCGACAATAGAAACTTCAATGCCGTTCTTTTTTAGGGCCCGACCGGTGCCAGCGGTTGCCACAATGCTGTAGCCAAGATCAACAAGCTTCTTGACAATAAAAACAATCGAGCGTTTGTCCTGGTTTTTAACACTGACAAAGACGTTGCCGGACATCGGAAATTTCTGCCCCGCGGCCAACTGTGCTTTCATAAATGCGCTGCCGTAATCAGCGTCAATCCCCATAACCTCGCCGGTTGACTTCATTTCCGGGCCTAAAACCGCGTCCGCTCCGGGAAAACGATTGAAAGGGAAAACCGCTTCCTTTACCGCGACATGATCAATCTCAACCTCCTTGTCAATCCCCTGCTCTTTTAGGCTCTTCCCAATCATTACTTTGGTTGCCACTTTAGCCCAGGGAATCCCGGTCGCCTTGCTCACAAAAGGGACAGTACGCGAAGCCCGCGGGTTAACCTCTAAGACATATAATATATCGCCGCGAACCGCATACTGGATATTCATCAAGCCTATTACTTTCAGTTCTTTGGCCAGGATATAAGTTGTCTTTTTTATTTCCTCGATCATTTCATCAGAGAGAGAAAAGGGCGGGATAGCACAAGCCGAATCGCCGGAATGGATGCCGGCTTCTTCAATATGCTCCATAATACCGCAAACCACCGTCTTTTTACCATCGGACACGGCATCAACATCAACCTCAATCGCGTCTTCGAGGAATTTATCAATTAAGATAGGATGTTCCGGGGAAACATCAACCGCCCATTTCATAAATTGTCCGAGATCCGCATCATCATAAACGATTTCCATGGCCCGGCCGCCCAGGACATACGATGGCCTCACCAAGACAGGATAGCCAATACGTTTGGCAGCTTTTTTTGCTTCAGCAAAAGAGCGCGCGGTGCCGTTTGACGGCTGTTTTAATTTAAGTTTTTTTAATACTTTCTGAAAGAGCTTGCGGTCTTCGGCTTTATCAATGCTTTTGGGCGAGGTGCCGATAATCTTGCCGCCCGATTTTTGGATCGGGATCGCCAGATTAAGCGGAGTCTGGCCGCCAAACTGGACAATAATCCCGTCGGGCTTTTCTTTTTCTATAATATGCACGACATCTTCTTTGGTTAACGGCTCAAAATATAGCTTATCGGATGTATCATAATCCGTGGAAACCGTTTCCGGATTGGAATTAACCATAATTGATTCATAGCCCTCTTCCCGTAAAGCAAAAGAGGCGTGGCAGCAGCAATAGTCAAATTCTATCCCCTGGCCGATACGGTTGGGCCCGCCACCCAAGATCATCACCTTTTTCTTGCGTGACGGCTTTGATTCGCATTCACTTTCATAAGTTGAATAATAATACGGCGTGTGCGCCTCAAACTCAGCGGCGCAAGTATCAACCAGCTTATAAACAGGCTTAATGTTCTGCTCATCACGCATTTTTTTTATCTCATCTTCTGTTTTATCTTTGAGATAAGCTAATTGTTTGTCGGAAAAACCCAGGCGCTTCATTTCCCAAAGGGACAAATCGGCCCTGGGAGCCTCTATAATTTGTTTCATATTTTCCAGAAACCAGGGGTCAACAAATGTTAATTTATTAATTTCATCAATCGACATCCCCTGTTCAATTGCCTGTTTGATATAAAAAATCCGGCGGTCATTAGGGGTTTTTAGATTCCCAATCAGATTAGCCGTATCAATAAAACACTTGCCGTCGTGCCCCAGACCGGCCCGCCCCACCTCAAGTGAGCGCAATCCTTTTTGCAAAGCCTCTTTAAAAGTCCGGCCAATGGCCATTGTCTCCCCAACCGATTTCATAGATGTTCCCAGCACGGAATCAGCATCCTTAAATTTTTCAAAAGTAAAGCGCGGGATTTTGACAACGCAATAATCGATGGTCGGTTCAAACGACGCCGGAGTCTTCCTGGTAATATCATTACTGATCTCGTCCAGCGTATAACCGACCGAAAGCTTGGCCGCAAATTTGGCAATGGGGAAGCCAGTTGCCTTTGAAGCCAGGGCCGAAGAACGGGAAACCCGCGGATTCATCTCAATAATAACCATGCGGCCGTTCTTTGGATCAACCGCAAATTGAATGTTTGAACCACCGGTCTCAACACCAATCGCCCGGATGCAACGGATAGAAGCGTCGCGCATAAGTTGATATTCTTTATCGGTCAAGGTTTGTGCCGGAGCAACCGTAATTGAGTCTCCGGTATGGATCCCCATCGCGTCAAAGTTTTCAATGGAACAGACAATAACCACATTGTCTTTTTTATCCCGCATCACTTCGAGCTCAAATTCTTTCCAGCCGGTTAAATCTTCTTCAATCAAGACCTGGTGGGTAGGCGAGAGCTCAAGGCCATACTTAACAACTTTTTCATATTCCTCGGATGTGTGAGCCACACCAGAACCTGTCCCGCCCAATGTAAAGCTGGGCCTAATAATTGTCGGTAAACCGACATATCCCAAAATTTTCTCGGCTGCCTCCCAGGTCGAAGCATGGCCACTGAGGGGAAGATCAATCCTGGCTTTTGTCATCGCTTCCTTAAACTGTTGGCGGTCCTCCGCCCGTTTAATCGCCGCTAAATTAGCGCCAATCATCTCAACCCCAAACTTTTCCAAAACACCCATTTCGGCCACAGCAACTGCCGTATTTAAACCTGTCTGCCCTCCCAGGGTTGGCAAAAGCGCGTCCGGTCGTTCTTTTTCGATTATCTTAGCCACAATCTCCGGGGTAACCGGCTCAATATAAGTCCTGTCAGCCATTTCCGGATCAGTCATAATCGTAGCCGGATTGGAATTGATCAAAATAACCTTAAAACCTTCTTCCTTTAGCGCTTTACAGGCTTGGGAACCGGAATAATCAAATTCACATCCCTGGCCGATTATTATCGGCCCCGCCCCTATGATCATTATTTTATTAATATCAGTTCGTTTTGGCATCTTTCATTAACCCGGTAAATTCTTTGAAAAGATAAGCTGCGTCGTGCGGCCCGGGGCCGGCTTCCGGATGATATTGCACGGAAAAAATTGGCAAAGATTTATGCCGCATCCCTTCAACTGTCCGGTCATTTAAATTAACATGAGTAATCTCCACTTCTTTATCGGGAATGGAATCAAGATCAACGGCAAACCCGTGATTCTGGGCGGTGATTGCCACTTGCCTGGTCTTTAAATCCATTACCGGCTGGTTACCGCCATGGTGACCAAATTTTAATTTGTAAGTTTTGCCGCCAAAAGCTAAGCTCAAAAGCTGGTTCCCCAAACAAATACCAAAGATCGGCTTCTTCCCTATCAGTTTCTTGATATTATCGATAGCATAGGTAACAGCCGCCGGATCTGCCGGGCCATTGGAGAGAAAAATCCCGTCAGGATTTGTTTTAAGAATATCTTCGGCCGGATATTGGGCTGGATACACCGTTATCCGACAGCCAACCGACTGCAAATGCCGCAAAATATTAAATTTTATTCCATAATCATACGCCGCTACATTGTATTTTGAAGCTTGAGGTTTGAGATTTGAGGTTTGAGCTTTAGCATAATTTGTTTCATTCCAGACGTATGGTTCCTTGCAGGTCACAACCTTTACCAAATCTATTCCCTCAACTCCCGGACAAGCTTTGGCCCTGGCAATTAGACTTTTTTTATCAAGATCAATTGTTGAAATAATTCCTTTAAGCGCACCTTGAGTGCGCAGTTTTTTAGTTAAAGCTCTGGTATCAACCCCTTCGATACCAACAATTCCATTTTCTTTTAAATAGTTGGAGAGGGTTTTTGTTTGGCGATGGTTGGAGGCAATCGCACTGTTTTCACGAACAATAAAAGCCTCAACCTGAGGGATTGGTGATTCAATATCTTCTTCGTTAACACCGTAATTGCCAATAAGAGGATAAGTCATGGTAACAATTTGGCCTTTGTAGGAGGGGTCGGTTAAAATTTCCTGGTAGCCGGTAAGTGCGGTATTAAAAACAATTTCTCCAGTCTTCTCTCCCGCCGCGCCGAAAGACTGTCCACGGAAAACCGTTCCATCTTCAAGTACTAAATGTGCCTCTATCATAAGTCATGACCTTAGTAAGTATATCGGAAAATAAAAGGGCTCGCAAGCGGCGGAGGAGTTTTTTACTTAGCCAAATCCTGCAAAACCTTTTTCAGGTCCCCTAACTTCTCGCCATATGTCCCAAAATCACCTTGTTTTAATTTGCCCTGCGCCTGTTCATAAAGATCGAGCGCTTTTTTGGCCAGTTCTTTTGGATTTAAATATTTTGGCACGTCATCTCGCCTGGCGGAAGCGGTGCTTACCCTGCCGGAAAAAACAGAAGACAAAGCCGCACTCAATGTTTCCGCCATAACCACTTTGTTGCCATAAGCAGCAATTACTCTCTTTAATTCCGGCAGCTCCCCAGAAGAAGCCTCCAGATAAATTGGTTCAATATATAGAATGGATTGCTCGATTGGAATAGCTAAAAGATTCCCTCGAATCACCCTGGAACCAATCTGCCCCCATAACGTAAACTGCTGGGAAATCTCCGTCTGCTGATCTATCCGCGCTTCAATTTGCTTTGGCCCGTAAACCAATTTTTCTTTAGGAAACTTATAAACAATCAGCTTGCCATAATTTGGGATATCGGAGCGCGCCGCCAGCCAGGAGACCATATTGTCTTTATCATTAGGGGTAAACGGCAGCATTAGCAAAAACTCTTCTCTCTTCTCCTCGGGCAGCTTCATAATGATGTAGTAGGCTTCCATAAGTTGCTCACTATTAGCATACATCTCTTTGGGCAGATTCCATAAGTCTTCCTGATTATAAAAAACCTGGGAATCTTCCATGTGAAAAGTCGCGTACTTGTGGGCCTGGATCATAAAAAGATCGTACGGGTAACGCAGATGCTTTTTAAGGCCTTCGGGCATATCGGTCAACGGCTTAAACAGGTTCGGATAGATTTTTGCGTAGGTCTGAGCGATGGGATCTTTCTCATCCGCCATATAATACGTAACGTCCCCATTGTAGGCGTCAATTACAACTTTCACTGAATTACGGATGTAATTGAAGCGGCCGTATTGGGCATTAAACGGATCTGAATAAGGATAAAGATCAGACATAGTATAAGCATCCTGGATCCAATAAAGCTTACCTTCGGAAATAACCACATAAGGGTCGCGATCATAAGTTAAAAATGGCACAATCTTTTTAACTCTGGCCTGGATGGAGCGATCAAACATTATCCTGCTGTCGTTGGTGATGTAGTCGGTCAGCAAAATTTTCATATCGGAATATTTCATGGCAAAAGCCAGTTTTCTTAAGAAAGAAGAAATCTGCACCCCGCCATTGCCCGCGTAAGAAGCATAAACATTGCTATCCCCCTTAGGGTAGTCAAACTCTTTTTCTTTGGTATTAACGATCACATAATTATTGGTTTCTTCGCCAAAGTAAATCTGAGGCCAGCCGATTTTTAAGTTTGTTTTTGTTTCCGGCGGAATATTTTTGACTAGCAGATCCGGTAAGCCATCGGGCGTCTGCTCATTGACTGGAGACAAACATAAACCATAACCGTGAGTAAACATTAAATGCTGGTTAATCCAGGTTTGCGCTTTATCGGGCAATTTATCAACGCGCAGCTCCCGCACAGAAAGCATCACTTGCTGGTATTTCCCGTCAATTTGATAACGATCTATGTCAACATCAGAAAAATCATAATAAAGACGAATCCCCTGCAGCTGTCTGTACGTTTTAATTAAAGGCCGCGGATCCCACAATCTAATATTGCCAATGGTTAGCACATTGCGCTGCACATCTCGCAAGCTTAAATTTTCATCCGCGGCAAAGGCTTTTTCTTCTACCTCGTCCAAACCATAAGCCATCCGGGTATATTTTATGCCATGCTTTATATAAGGGGCCTCCAACGAAATTTCGCTTGGTTTAACCTGTAAATTCTGCACAATCGCCGGATAAATCCCCCCCATAAATAGGGCTACGACCAAATAGGCGCCCAAGCCGGTAAGGGGCAGACGATAGTCTTTTTGGAAAATATTGATAAGAAACAGGCCGGCCAGGATTATCAAAAGCAGTATCTGAAGGTTGTAAGCCAGAAGTTGCGCCTTGACATCAGTATAACCAGCGCCAAAAACGACCCCACGGGCAGAATATAATATTTCCAGCTGACCCAACCACATACCCCAGGCAAAAATTACCGCCAGAGCCGCCAAGAGCAAAGCAAGATGAGTTTTAACCCCCTGGCTACAATTCAACTTCAGCCCTGAAAAAGAGATAGCATTACTTGTTAAATATATCCAAATTACAGCAAAAAGCGGCAGTAAAAAGGCAGAGAAAAGAAAGCCCTGGCCAAATTTATGCAAGGGCAAGCTAAAAACATAGAAACCAATATCCCTGCCAAAAATCGGGTCAACAATGCCAAAGGCAGTAGCATTTAAGGCCTTAAGCACAACTTGCCACTGGGTTACGGCCGAAAGCCCAACGAATATAGAAATAACAAGAGTGCCAATTCCCCACAACAAATTTAGATTTTTTGCTGAGACCGGTTGCGGAGTAACATTAACCATGCCACTGTCGCTTGCTCCACCACCCTGCTCGCCGAACAATTCCCTGATCATTTTCTGGATATTGATTGCGGGTGACGACTCCCTCTTTTCAACTACTAAATCTTTAGTCACTCTACGCGCAATAAATATATTGATCGCGGCAATAACGAAAAAGAGCGAGCCAAAAACCAGGCCGGTTAATGCTTGAGCCGACAAGTTGGTCCAAAAGACCGAGGTATAACCAAGATTATCAAACCAAAGGATGGTCGGGTAAACAGAAATCAAAGCCTGCAAAAGCGGCCAACCAAAAAATGCCAAAAAGATAATTGGGGCAAAGGGAAATTTGCGCATATGTTAATTTTAACACAAAACTCGGGCTTGCTCAATCTATAAAAGCCATGCTAATATACGCAAAAATATGTTTACCAATATACACAATATAATCCAAATCCCTCTTTTTAACATTCTGTTTCTTGTGACAATTGCCTGGAGCATTGCTGTTTTCCTGGAAAGATTTAGAATCCCTTTGATCATCGGTGAGTTAATGGCCGGCATCATTATTGGCCCGGCTGTACTAAAAATAGTTCACCCTACCCCAGAGATTGACCTTTTGGCCAGCCTGGGCATGTTCTTTTTGATATTCTATGCCGGCTTGGAAACCGACCCCAAGCATCTGCGCAATACCCTTAAAACGTCTATTTGGGTTGGGACAATGGGGATTATTTTTCCCTTTGCTTTAGGAACTTTTACTATATTATATTTTGGCGGTAATTTACCCCAGGCTATTCTTATTGGAGCAGCTGTGTCCGGCACTTCCATGGTCACGAAATTGCGCATCTTAAGCGACCTAAAACTGGACAATTCAAAACTGGGCTACAACATGATGGGCGCGGCTGTCTTTGATAATATATTAATTTTTTTAATTATCTCTGTTATCATAAAAACCTCCCGGCAGGGAACTTTTACTATTTTAGATGGTTTTTATACCTGTCTTGAGGTTTTGTTATTTTTTGCCATTACCTTAACTGTCGGTTATGTTATCTTCCCAAAATTTTCAAAATATTTTACCACCCGGCGCGGCAAGGGTTTTACTTTTGCTTTGCTCATGGGTTTTCTTTTTGCCATCCTGGCCGAATCTATCCACCTACCTTTTATCTTAGGTACTTATATCGCGGGATTATTTGTGCGCGAAGAAATAATGAGCCATTCATTGTTTCAGAAAATGCGGGATCGCTTTATGGCTATCTCCCATGGTTTTCTCGGACCAATATTTATCATGAGCATTGCCCTGAAAACAGATTTATCTGTTATTGCTGATAATCCGCGCTTTATCCTGGCACTTTTCCTGGCTGCCTTTGTCGGCAAACTACTGGGCGTTTATCTGGGCGCAATCTTTGCCGGTAATTCCAAAACAGACTCCTTGATTATGGGCTTTGCCATGAATGGCCGGGGGGAAATCGAATTGATCATTGCCTTAATTGGTTTGCAGCTGGGCATTATTACCAGAAGCGACCTGTCTGTCTTAGTGATGGTGGCTTTTGCTACAACTTTTAGCGCCCCGTTTATTCTTAATCATATTAAAAACGGAGCCAAACTAACTCTGGCCAAAGAAGACTAAACTTAAAGCGTATTGATATCCCTGATCAAACCCATTAATTGATTATAGCTTTGGCGGTCGAATTTAAAACAAATTCTGGGGAGATCAAGCCACTTCTTGCTTCTAACTTCGGCCGGTAATGGCCCGCAGGGTTGCAGCTCGCCTGCCATAATATCCCGGTATTTCCTGCTTAATTTTTTTAGTTCTTGCGGCGCAATTTTTTTATTAAGACGAATAACAGTCGCTTCACGGCCATAACAAATAGAGTGGTAATTCTTGTAAAAACCGGTTATTTCCTTGACTGCGGCTTTAGGTGTCCTAACAATCCGGAACAAATTAAGGTCCGCGGGTTGCAAATATTTATACCGGATCAGTTCCTTTTTCAAAAAGCCCAGCCAGTTTTTCCAGTAATTGCTCCAGGGCGGGTCAACCATAACCACAGGCCTGGGCAGGGTTTTTCCCGTCTGCAAAAGGGTTAAGACTTCAAAGCTCTCATCATGCGTGCCAAAGCCTCCGGGAAACAAGATCGTGGCATCGGATTCTTTAATAAAAGCCAGTTTTCTAGTAAAAAAGTATTTCACATTGATCAGTTTTTCACCGCAGCTCACATAGGGATTGGGTTTCATTTCCAGCGGCAATTTAATCTTGACGGCAAAACCTTTACTGCCTGCCCCGCGATTACCCGCCTCCATAATACCCCCGCCCCCGCCGGTGATCACCATATAACCTTTTTTGGTGATCTCCTCGGCAAACTGCTGCGCCAGCTTATACTCACGGCTCTTTTCGGGAGTACGGTGCGAACCAAACATCACCACTTTATGCGCATTGCGGTACGGCTTAAAAATCCTGAAAATATGCCGGAGTTCTTTGAGTGTGGTATTGGCCTGATAAAGGTCATGGTCATCGGCCCTGTCTAAATGAAGCTTGATTACCGTGGTAAAGAGATCATGAATATGGCTGCGGCTTTCGGGCGTACTGTATTCTCTGGCCAGCTGGTCAACCAGCTGATCTATTTTTGGATTTCCTGTCTGATAATTCTTATCCCTCATTGATAATTTCTACCCCCTTATCCACCGTCTCAACCAAAAACAATTTCGAATAATTCTCTTTAATTTTATCATAAATATTTTCCGCGTCATACTTATGCCTAACTACTCCAAAAACAGACGGGCCGGAACCTGACATCTGGGCTTCGGAACAGCCAAGAGAAACAAGCTTATCTTTTATTTCCGTAATAACTTCATGTCGCGAGACAACGACAGGCTCAAGATCGTTTTTGATGGCCGGGGAAACTTCCAAATGCATACGATCAAATTCTTCATAGGCCCATTTGGTGGCCACCCGCACATCCGGACAAACTAAAACAAAGTAGCTCTTTGGCCAAGGCTCCTGTTTTTCAACAACTTCTCCACGACCGGTAACCAAACACGTTCCGCCGGTTAAACAAAACGGCACATCTGATCCAATCTGCGCCCCGATCTTCATTAATTCGGTATTCGGCATTCGGCATTCGGCATTCAGTCCGTACAGGACTGCAGCCGCATCCGCAGACCCTCCGGCTAAACCTGCGGCCATGGGAATGTGTTTTTCAATGTGGATTTTTACCCCGCCCCCAAGCAGCTCCGCCGCCCGATAAACCAAATTCTCCCTACCCAAAGGAATATACGGATCACTACAAGTTACTTCAATGCCGGAAGCTATAGGGGTTAAGGTTATGTAGTCACACAACGAGATAGATTGCATCACCGACTCAATCGCGTGAAAACCATCCGAGCGCGGTTCAAATACCCGGAGAGAAAAATTAATCTTCGCGTGGGCCTTAAGCCGCATTAAATCTTTTAACTAAACGCGACTTCTTTCGAGCAGCTTTATTCTTATGAATAATACCGCGCTGGGCAGTCTTATCCACCAGAGAGATCGCCCGCATAACTAATTCTTTAACTTCAGCAGATTTGCCGGCAATAGCCCGATCGGCCAATTTAAACGCTTTTTTGAGCGCTTGCTTTGCCTCCACATTTCTGGCTTGTCTTTTCTTAGCAGTCCTGGCCCGTTTTCTGCCTGATTTTGATTTTTGTGCCATGCTTACCCCCCCTTGAACTTGACCTTGAACCATATAAAATATCAGTTCAGGGTTGACATAGTACCACAATTTACATTATCATATCAAGCACTTTGAGTATCCACGATTGGTTTAAGCGGAAAAAAGAGACACAATATCCCGCCTATGCCCGCGAAAGACTCGATATCCCCGGCAACTTATGGGTCAAGTGCTATAAGTGTAATGAGGCTATCTTCGCGCGGGACCTGGAGGCCAATCTTAAGGTTTGCCCTAAATGCAACTATCATTTCAAGCTCTCCTCGGCTGAGAGGATCGAGCAAATACTTGACGCAAAAAGTTTTAAGGTTATTAACTCCCATATTAAATCCACAGATTTTCTAAATTTTGTGGATTCCAAATCGTACACTCAGAGGATCGAAAGCACCCTGCTAAAATCCGCTCTCTCTGATGCCATTAACACCGGAACCGGCAAAATCGAGGGGTACGATGTTGCGATCGGCGCAATGGACTTTTCTTTTATGGGTGGCAGCATGGGCTCAGTTGTCGGAGAAAAAATCGCCCGCCTTATCGAATTAGCCATAGAAAAAAAGTTCCCCGTAATTATTTTTTCTTCCTCCGGCGGAGCGCGCATGCAGGAAGGGATCATGAGCCTGATGCAGATGGCCAAAACGTCTGCCGCCCTGGGCAGACTGCGTGAGAACAGGCTGCCATATATTTCGGTTTTGACCGACCCAACCACCGGAGGGACTTCGGCCAGCTACGCTATGCTTGGGGATATTAATATTGCCGAACCCGGAGCCTTGATCTGCTTTGCCGGACCAAGGGTAATTGAACAAACTATCCGGCAAAAACTGCCGCCAGGTTTTCAACGTTCTGAATATTTACTGGAACACGGCATGCTTGATCTTGTTTGTCAAAGGGATAAAATGAAAGAGACCCTGACAAAACTATTAAAGTGGTTTTCCCGACAGGAAGTCGGGATCCCGAAGCAATAGATATAATTATGGTAATCGGGAAACAATGAACAAACAAAACAACAATAATAAAAGAACTCTGTTCGAGTTTGAAAAACCATTGCTTGAGCTTTACGATAAGCTGGATGAGCTTGGCGCTGTCGCCGCCTCAAGTGAAATGAACATGAGTGAAGAGATCAGGCTAATGGAAAAGAGGATCGAGAGCGTGCGTCGGGATATTTTTGCCAAACTCTCTCCCATCCAAATCGTTCAGGTTGCCCGACACATGCAAAGGCCCACCACTCTGGATTATGTAAATTATATTTTTGATGATTTTGTTGAGCTCCATGGAGATCGCAATTTTTCTGATGATCCGGCTATGGTGGCCGGATTGGCAGAATTAAACGGCCGGCCTATTGTTATAATTGGACAGCAAAAAGGCAAAAACACTAAAGACAACATCACCAGGAATTTTGGCATGGCCAATCCCGAAGGTTACCGCAAAGCTTTGCGTGTCATGCGCATTGCTGAAAGATACGAAAGACCGATCGTTTCATTTATAGACACACCAGGTGCTTACCCCGGCATCGGGGCTGAGGAACGCGGCCAGGCTGAGGCCATTGCCAAAAATTTAAGGGAAATGTCGGAACTGACTGTTCCCTTTGTTTCTATTGTTACGGGTGAAGGGGGCTCCGGCGGAGCTTTGGGCATTGGCATGGGCAATCGGGTTTTAATGCTTGAATTCTCAATCTATTCTGTAATTTCTCCTGAGGGCTGCGCTTCTATTTTATTCCGCGATGCCAAACGCGCCAATGACGCAGCCATAGCCATGAAAATTACTGCGCCGGATTTATTAAAACTCGAGGTTATAGACGAGATTATAAGAGAACCGGCCGGCGGCGCCCATAACAGCGCTGAAAAAGCCGCCTCTTTTATAAAATTTGCTATAATAAAGAATCTGGAGCCATTGCTTTTGCTTTCCCATCGCGAGCTTATCGCTGATCGTTATAATAAGTTCAGGAAGATGGGAATATTTAAGGAAGAATAATCTTCTGTGTCAAGCCAAAATAGGCGCACCTTGAACAATCTTTAAATTCGTGAGAAAATTCATTGTCCTTGCCGCTGTGGCGGAACTGGCAGACGCGCTTGACTCAAAATCAGGTTGGGTTTACCCCAGTGTCGGTTCAACTCCGACCAGCGGCATTAAAAAATCTCGTGCCCAGGTGGCGGAACTGGCAGACGCGCTAGCTTCAGGAGCTAGTGGGGTCAAACCCGTGGAGGTTCAAATCCTCTCCTGGGCATTTGAATTTTACCGCAAACCATTCCGTGCCGCGCTGGCCCTTCTGATTATACTCAACCCTCCCCAGCGGGCGCGTACCTTCAGCCCCCACTCAAATAATTGCGCCCGCTCTTACCGAGTGCATTTGCCTATTACCAAAATTTGAGGTATTATTGAAATTAGGTGCCAGCATACAAATGAACGCTGAACAAGAAAATAAAGAATCAACAACCCCTCTCGCTAAATATCTACAAAGCAATGATGTTTTGCTGATGTTATATCCCAAAGACGAAAATGGATATTTTTCAGAAAGCATACAACAAAAAGATGAGATCTCAATCTATAAACTCATCAAGGATAAAAAGGAATACAAAGAAACCCTACTGATTTTTCTAAACACAAGTGGCGGGAATGTTTATTCCGCAGTAAAAATAATGGATTCTTTGAGAACAAAATACAAAAAGATTACAATCGCTATTCCGCAAGAAGCAAAAAGCTCCGGAACGATGATGTGCTGTGGTGCTAACAAACTCATTCTGAGCCCGATCTCAGAATTAGGGCCACTTGATAAACCGATGGTGCATCCTGACAAAGAAACGGCCAGGATATCCGCACTAGATATTGTTAAATCCATAGATGGGATGTTAGATACAGCAGAGGAAAGACAAAAGATGTTGGCAAGAGGGTTTAATGAGGAATTCGGGGTGCCAATCGAAAAAAGCCTTGTTCTTGCCAGCGAATCGACTTCAAAGCTTATTTCTCCGATGCTATGCAGGGAAGATGTTAAATTTTATAATCAAGCGAAGCGCTTACTCGCGATAGCAGAAAAATATGGCACTGAATTATTAATAAACTATATGCTCAAATATATTGACAAAGACAAGCTAAGGGAAAAAATCGCCTCAATGATAATTAGACGACTAGTGTGGCTATATCCTGATCATGGGTTTGCTATCAGACGCAACGAATTAAAAGAGTGGTTTTTTACTATCGAGGATTCAGAAAATATGGAATGTTGGGATGAATTGTGGAAAGAATTTGAAAAGAGCATTGAAAATGGTGGCCGCAAATTGATCAAATTTATGGGCGCATAATCATGCACAGAACATTTATGTCAAATTTTGATACGGACGAAAAAGGCCCCAATAAACCGGCGATTGCGCCCGGGAACGCCGAATCACCACCTATTAGTGTGACAGAGAAATTAGTACGGGAAGAAATTAAAAAACTTAGCGAAAACTCAGAAGAATTAAAAAGGCTTAAAGAGCAGATGGCTAAAAAGACAAAGCATGAAGAATCTAGTGGGCAAAAGTAGCGCCTCTAAATCTCAAGCTGATTAGCAAATAGTTAATTGAGTTTCTTTGCCAGACCATTTTAAGTCGATTGATTTCAAAAGATGATTAGCCCTAACATTGCCCAGCTCTTTTGGTTCTATTTTATGCAAGCCCCCACCATAAGTTCTGCATTCACTTTTTAGCTCTCTATGAACCAGCTTATTAAGTTCGTTAAATATGATTTCTTGTTTTTTCAAATCATCAACAATATATTTATTTAGCTGCTCTTTAGGGTAAAGCATTAAATATGTATTTGTTGCAATTGCCTTGCTTTTATTCCAAACAAATCGAAATGCCTCTTTATTAGCGGAACTCCTCCCCATATAAGTGCATAAATATAGTGCTGGTTGTCGTTTTTCTTGTTTATACCATGGATGCCTTCTACTCGGCATATATTTATTATTTATATTTTTGGCTTCTCCGCTAATTAAATAATTGTAAAGCCCAGGACAATCTATTTTAATCGCATCCAGTGATTCATTGGTATTAATTATAAATAAGCGTTGTTTTAGAATAGGGTATCCAGAATGATCGCCATTAACTATTTCACATTTTAAATAGCGAGGGCTGGGCAATAGTGGCGTGAGATAGGTAGGCCTAATGTTCAAGGAGGAAACCACATCCTCTGTTAAAATGAAGTAATCATTATCTCCTGTTGCTATTCCCCGCCTTATGTCAAATATGTCTGACAATAGGATATCATTGTCCTTGCGCACAATGAAACTAATATTATTAGAGAAGTGTGACCATTTTCTGGTTGGGCTCAGCTGATCCAAAGAAATTGTTTGAGTTTTATGGGGCACCATTAATGATCCACCGGATGTAAACATAACTGATGTGTCTTTGTCAGGCTTTTTGTTCTGAAAAACAATAATGCAAGAAGACACAAGCGCATCTGCAAACTGTAGATCTTCCGGGTTAAATCGATGAATGCGGATAAGCTTTACATTTTCAGTTAAATATTTCTTGAGCATTATGCCATAGTTGATATCCATAAAATCAGATGGCACCAACCATATGCTTATGCCATCAATATCAAGCCATTGATGGGCGCAATAAATAAAATAACAATATAAACTGGTCAATCCACTAACATTAAATCCCGTTATGCTCCTAATTATTTCTTTTAATTTATGCTTATGAGTTATATCTAAATGATGATGCCTAGAGTAAGGGGGATTTGTTATTAATAAATTATATCGTTCATTTTGTTTCGGCTGGGCTAATGTAAAATCTTGCAGTTTAACATCTAATCCATATCTACTCCAATTAGAAATAGCAATACCCGCATAACCCTTATCTATTTCAAAACCCTTTGCAGTATTTATCTTCTTCACACCAAACGTCTTTAGTATTGCTGAAAAAAATGAGCCAGAGCCAATTGCCGGCTCAAGAAAATTAACTTTATTGCCATTTATTAGGCTGGAAGCATATATAGCGATCTCTTTTGCTAGAGACGGGGGGGTAGCATATTGGCCAAGGATATTTCGTTCTTTTAATGTTTTAAAAGAATCAATATCATCTTGTTTTGTTAATCGGTCATTTTCGAGAAGTTCTATGGAGTTCATTTTATAACCCCAATTTAATCATATCGTCAATTCGATGCTCCCAGATCCAATCAATTCCTTCAGCAGCTTCATATCCAAGATAACCGCTATCAAAGTACCCACACAGGAAAAGCATAAAATTAATCTTTGCCCCATAAGTATCTTTGAGTTGCCTTATTTTTGTGGCCTCCTCTTTTCGTCTTTTATTTGTATTTGTAAAATCGCCCGCAGATTTGGCCTCAATTAATATGGGGTATTGATTTGCCCCGGCCTTATTAGGCATAATTACTACGTCAATTGGTATATTTACTTTGTGTTTATTTCCAACAGAAATATTTAATCTAAAGGTGAAAGTGCCTTTTTTCATGTTCTGCCAATCAGTAATTTCGGAGGGGGATAAATATTTATAGCCTAGTTTTTCCAAGTATTTTAAAATATTCATCAATTGACGTTGTTCTTGAGCATTCCGTATAATCGGGTCCGCTACTGCTCCACACAATCTATCTGCGATAATTGTTGATGCTCTTTCGCACTCATGAGCATCCGGGGTTCGATCTTCTTCTAGCCAAGGAATAATATCACTATCAATCAATTTACATATTATCGAGCATATTCTATTCAAGTATTCATCGAGGACTTTCCCCTTCATTTGAGGTGGCAATTTCCCCTCCTCCATACTGAGTATAAGATGCTTAGCGATAGAAGTTAATCCTACTAAACGATCTCTTGCGATTGGGGGACAGGTTGACATGCGTAATGTTTGAATAATGGACGGGTGTTTTTTAAGAATAGCTGGGGTGAGCTTCTGCAGATTGCTTGTTAATTTAAATGTTTCCAGGACTGTATTTGATGTATCTTTCCTGGTTATCCTAAATGTTTTAGGGGCAAATTTTATAAACCACTTATTATAATAATCTACCGATTCAGCAATGTCTTTTTTCCATAAGGCAGGTTTATTTGCGTTGATTGCCATGATAATGGGGTTATTATACCATATACCAAAAGAAGAATAACAATGGCATATCAACCCACAAAAACACACTAGTGCCAGAATGTTTTTATTACAGTTTATCCTCAGAAGGATTCTCAAGAAGCGGTTTTTTCGACGTATGGGGGAGAAAAACCGCTTCTTCGACAAACCTACATTCTGTGCAAGTCTTTTTTCTTGCATCCATGAATGGTGTTGGGTATAATCAATGAGATAGCCCGGCATTGAATGGTTTGAGAACCAGAGGGTCGAGGCATTTGAATTTTACCGCAAACCATTCCGTGCCGCGCTGGCCCTTCTGATTATACTCAACCCTCCCCAGCGGGCGCGTACCTTCAGCCCCCACTCGCATAAATGGCGCCCGCTGACAAGTAAATCGACACGATTTATTTTTTTGCCCTTGACACTGCTGAATTCTCTGCCATATAATTCCACTTAGTGGTAAGGGGGAATTCGCTAAGATGGATCATCTATCTGTCTAAAAACCAGTCCCTCCACTTTTTAATAAGGTGCGGCCCGGATTTCTCTTCTTGACAGAGGCAAACTAAAATAGCATAATTTGTTTGTAAATGCTTCAAAGAGGGGAACGGCGGAGTCAATCAGCCCATTTTGTGTCAGTATCGCAGATTTTCCGGGACGGTATAAATGGTTAAAGACAAGATAGATCAAATACTTGAAAAGATCGATTCGTTAGAAACCGGTCAGAAGTCATTAGTAGCCGGTCAGAAGTCATTAGAAACCGGTCAGAAGTCATTAGTAGCCGGTCAGAAGTCATTAGTAGCCGGTCAGAAGTCATTAGAAACCGGTCAGAAGTCATTGGAAACCGGTCAGAAGTCATTGGAAACCGGTCAGAAGTCATTAGTGGCCGGTCAGAAGTCATTAGAAACCGGTCAGAAGTCATTAGTAGCCGGTCAGAATAAAAATTATGGTTTGATTCAAAAACAAGGCATCATGCTGGAACAGGTCGCTTCTGATGTAAAAGCAGTGGCGGAAGGACATGCGGCAATAAGGAATGAAATGCAAAGAGGATTTGAAGAAGTTAAAGAACAAATAAAATTCGTGGATGATAAATTGGGATTTGTAGCTAATCAGCTTGGCGAAAAAATCGATCGCGTTGAGCAGAAACTGGACGAGCACGTCAAACTGCCAGCACATGTTTAGGATAATTTTACCCCCCCATTCTAATCGCGGATTCTTCCTTAATCCTGCCAGTATTTTTGAGGCCTTACTGTGAAAAAAAGAATAAGGCCAAAGACCATGCCTGCAAATATTAAACCAAAATCTTTTCCCATCGTCGGTATCGGTGGTTCGGCTGGAGGGCTGGGGGCATTCGAGGCACTGCTTAAAAATATCTCGGCTAAACCGGGAATGGCGCTAGTCTTTATTATGCATTTAACCCCGGGCCATAAAAATCTCCTGCCGGAACTGCTGACCAGGGTGACGAAAATGCCGGTCAGTGAAATACAAAGCGGCCTGATCCCCGAGATCAACCATGTTTATGTCAAACCGCCCAACACCGACCTGGCTATCGACGGCAGGAAATTTTTACTTAGCACCAGGGAAAACGCCAGTATCAGACATCTGCCCATAGATTATTTTTTCCGTTCCTTGGCGGCAGAGTGCGGCAATAGAGGTATCGGAGTTATTCTGTCCGGCACCGCCACCGACGGGACACTGGGAGCCGGGACGATCAAGTCCGCCTGACTTCCGCACCCGCCTGAATAACTAAAGCGGTAATAAATATTAACCTTGAATAATATCTTCGTTCGGATGATCCAGGGCGATCAGCAAAGCTAAATAATTCCTGAGCTTCCGGGTGATCAGGAATTTCTCCCGGACATGTTCCCGCCCATATTCTCCCATTTTTTTTGCCGCCTGGGGATTATTGATCAGATAACGGATTTGATAAGCGGTCCCCTCAATTGAATGGACAAGCAAGCCGGTGAAATTATGGATAATCTGCAAGGTGATCCCGCCGACCGCCGATGCCACGACCGGCTTGGCTTTCCACAGCGCTTCGGTAACCGTCAGCCCGAATCCTTCCCGCAACGATTTCTGCACTATAACAGTTGACGCTCTTTGCAGGGCGTTAATCTCCAAATCCGCGTATGGCGGCAGCAGTAGAATGTGTATGTCAGGATCATTTTTAGCCGCTTCCTGCACCTGGTTCAGCACCTGCCCCCCTTCCGGATCATCGGTCGCTCCCCCGCCAGCCAGTACCAACTGGCAATCATTATGTCTCTTTACCAATTTGTAAGCTTCGATCACCCCGAGAGGGTCTTTAAGATAATCAAACCGGGAAATTTGCGTGATGATCGGCCGCGACCGGTCAAGCTTATACTTGCGCGCGACCGTCTCAATCTCGGCAGCGGAAAGATCGCGGTTTTTTTCGGCTAACGGATCAATGGCCGGGTAGATAAAGTATTTTGGCGCGGCTAGCTTCCTGGCAAACCAGGGAGTGGAAAAGACCGAGGCGTCATATTTTTCAATATAGCCCTTGAGAAAATCCCAGACATCCGCTTGGGGATGGGAGGTGTCAATGTGGCACCGCCAGACCCATTTGGCTTTTGATCTCTCCTTGGCGGCAATAAGACCCGCCGGCTGGGGGTCATGGACAATGACCACGTCCTCATCGAAGGACATTTCGGCAAGATTAGCTGCCGTCGTTTCCTGGAAAACCTTGAACATTTCCGTGGAGATATCCGATTTAATCCCGTGCAGGGCGTTATGGAAAGTTTTGGTCACGCCAAAGAACGGTCCGCTCCCCTTGATCACGTCCCATTTGGTTTTAATGCCGAGCTCATTATAGAGCGGCACGACACGGGTCAGTATCTCCGCCACGCCGCCCCCCACCGCGGTTGAATTGACCATCCTGACGCGTTTACCGGCGGCTTTTTCCGCCAGCAGCATCAGTTCGTCAAAATTCTGCGGTCGGATGAAGCGAGAATATTCCGCTATCTTATTTTGAGCCATTTAAATATCCTGCCGATCAAGCCATCTCTTTTCTTACGGACCAGAGCAATAATCCGGTCGCGGAGCTGGTCCATAGTGTAAATATAAGGGTCCAAAGCTTCGATCTTCTTTGCCAGAATTTCATCGCCGTAATTATCCTTGATCCAGTTTGAAAAGTCGTTGCTCCGTTTTGCCAGCCGCAGGCGCGCTTCAAAAAAGTGGAAAAAGAGGGAGCGCAGGCCGACTTTTTTCAACGCGGCGCAAAACTCATCATAATCCCAGGCCTCATACCTGGTCTTTAAAACGATACCGATCGCCCGGCAGAAATAAAAACCGCGCTTGGCCGGGACCGTCCCGCCAGCGGGATTCTGGTTTAAATAGCCGTCCAGTATCTCAACGATCTTGTCCCGTAGCGCCCCGAGTTCTGTATAGTCCTTGATATTAATATTGGCCAGACGCTCCGCCAGGACATGCTCGCCAATCTCTTCTTCCACCCAGTGGGCAAAATCGTTTGTGTAAACCCCGGGCGCGAACTGGTGTTCGCGGAAAGCGTGGTGGACGTGGTAAAAGATCGATGACTCATCTATCCCCTTCAATATTTCCCTGAATTCTTTGAGATCGCCAGCCTTCTGGCTGGTGATCTCCACCAGTTGGGAAGAGGTATAAAACTCAAAAGCTGTTTTGGCAGTCATTATATAATAATAAAAATAGTTATTCCTTGACCTTTGTTTTCAGTCTCTCAACTTCCTGCTTGAGTTCTTTAATTTGTTTGATCAAAAAGGGAATGTTCGGCTTATCGGTTTTATCTTGTGGAAAAGTTCCCGCGACGATCTCTTCAAAATTGGTGAACCGGTCCTGGTCAGAATCGATATCAGCGATCTTCGCAAAGTTATGTCCCGCGTTTTTGAAATCAAGGGCAAATGGGCCTTGCTCTTTCATTTTGCCTTTGACAGGATGGCAGGTGGAGCAGGCAGCTAGTTTTGTCCCTGCGGCATCCGGATAATTCTTTTTGAAGGATTCAAGATATTTAGGCGTAGCAAAAAGAGCGGAACTTGAAAAAATAGAAATCAGACTCACTAATAAAAGAAAACGCATAACTCCCCCCTTTATTTATCAACTAAACATAAAAGAAAACGGTAAACTGCCGCGACATTAGCCAAATGGCCGTCAACCAGGCTACCTCCGCCGAACCCCACCTTAATAGAAAAACCCACCCCCTTTAACGCCCTAAAGGCGTCTTCATCAGTCTTATCGTCGCCGATATAAACAGGAGCATATTTTTGCAGCTTCAGGTTTTTAATAAGCCAGCGTACCGCCTTCCCTTTATCCCAATCAGCCGGCGGGCGGACATCAAATATTTTTTTGCCGGTCGTTATCTTAATGGCACGCCGCCACGGTTTAAGCGCCAGCTTAAAATCCCTTTTGAAAGCATGGATAGCTGACATGGCAAGTGAGCGATAATGGACGCTAAGGGTCAAGCCTTTATCTTCAATCAATAAGCCCCGGTAATGGAGTTTGTTCTTAAGTTCGGCTTTGATCTTTTTTAGCAGCGGAAGTGTTTTTTTTGCGGCCGGATGCACCCAATGCTTCCCGCTGGCCAATATCTCAAACCCGTGGTTGCCAACATAAATAATATTACGGATACCAGCCAGTCTTTTGACAACCGATAACTTACGGCCGGAGATGATCGCCAATTTAATTTCGGGATGGCGGGCTAACCGTTTGAGCAGTTTTTTTCTGGGCGCGGACAGGACTGCCCGTTGCGGATTTTCGACGATAGGCGTCAGCGTTCCGTCATAATCGAGCATCAGGAATAACTTCATGTTTTTTGCAGTTCGGTCAGGTTGGTGATAATACTTGCCGCCCATTTATAAACATTGTTGTCGGCTACGACCTTACGCATGCTCTCCATGCGCCGCTTTTGTTCTTCCGGCGGCATGACGCAGGCAGTCTTGAGGCTGTCGGCAAACTCTTCGATGGCATAAGGGTTGATCTGCAGCGCTTCGGTCAGCTCCCTGGCCGCGCCGGTAAATTTACTTAAGAGCAGGACTCCCGCCAGGTCATTCTTTGCCGCCACGTATTCTTTAGCCACCAGGTTCATACCATCGTGCAGCGAACTGACGACGCAAATGTCGCCGAGCCGGTAATAAGGCTTGATCTCCTCCGGAGTAAAGTACTCTTTTAAGTAGATTATCGGTCGCCAGGCGCCGTTGGTATATTTGCTGTTCTTTTTTTCTATCAACCGCTCGATCTCGTCCGACAGGTCGTGGTAGCGTTTGATCTTGGTCCGGCTGGGAGCGGCCAACTGCAAAAAGACGAACTTGTTCAGGTATTCCGGATATTTTCCCAGGAAACGGTCGACGGCCAGGATTCTTTCAACAATACCTTTCGTATAATCAATCCGGTCAACGCCGACGGCCACGATTTTTCCGGCCAGATCGTATTTCTCTCTTATCCGGTCGATCTCCCTGGCTTCATTGGCTGTGACCGAATAGCGTGATACCCCCTCGATGCTGATCGGGAATGGCCGGACCAGCGTTTCTTTGCCTGACCTGACAACGCTGTTCTTCTCGTTATCAACACGGCATTCCAGCAGGCGGTTGGCGGTTTCCAGAAAATTATTACAATGATATTGCACATGGAAGCCGACCAGGTCGCACCCCAGCATCCCATCCAGTATCTCTTTTTGATAAGGACAGACGGAAAAGACCTCCGGGTTCGGCCAGGGGATATGCCAGAAGAGCGCGATCGTGACATCCGGCCGCTTGTCCTTGATCATCTTGCCCAGCAGCGTGAAATGATAATCCTGGATAAAAACAAAGGCATTTTTGGCCGGCAGCTCCTCAATAACGCTGTCAGCAAACTTTTGGTTTACCTGTTTATACATCTGCCAGTCGGCTTCCCGGAAGATCGGGCGGGTGAAAGTAATATGACTAAGCGGCCAGAGGCCTTCGTTGGCAAAACCGTAATAGAAGCCGCCTTCCTCTTCGGGCGTCAGCCAAATTCTTTTTAGGATGTAGCGATTGTCTTCGGGCGGTACCCCGAGCTTGTCCTTGGAATTCACGAATTGCCGATCGGCGTTGCCGCTCCCCTGGGCAATCCAGGTTCCGCCGCAGGCCCGCATGATCGGATTGAGTGCCGTCACCACGCCGCTGGCCGGACGGACATATTTTGCCGCCCCCGTCCGCTCATCAAGCACGTGCATGAACGGCTCCCGGTTGGAAACAATAACCATAGAGCTGTCGCCGAGTTTGGCGTTGACCAGGTCCTTTAATTTACTTTCCGTCCAGATCTCGTCCTTTTTCAATCTGATCGTGGCCGCTTCGGCCATGCTCTTTTTGGCCACCCTCAGGCTAAGGGCAACCTGCTCAACCTCACTGGCCAGCTCACCTAATTCACTCTTTTGGCTGATCTCATGCATCTTGCTGGTTTCACCCTTCTGGAAATGTTTGAACCAAACCGTGAGCTGCCGCATCGGCACCAGAAACATCTGGCGGAGTACCAGCGCGGCAATGAGCAACAGCGAAATAACCAGCAAGACCAGCGTGATGATCATGTTCCGCCAAAAGTCCATTGACCGGGCAAAAACATAAGAGGTGTCATAGATCATCTCGACCATGCCAAGTATTTTCCCCTGGTCATCAAGCACCGGTATAATGTGGCTATAGACATAGATTTTTTTGAATTTCCCCAACAGGTCACTGGCTTCCTTGTTTTTAAGGGCATCTCGATAATATTCGCGCTCTTCGTCTTTCCAATCCCTGAACCTCTCCGTGATCGCTATTAATTTCCCTTCCCGATCGTAAAGCGCGCAGCCCTGGATATTCTTTTTATTCTGGAATCTCTTAACCAGACGTTGAGCCCCGGCTTGGTCATTATTGGCAAGAACATAACCGGCCGACAACTCCAGGCTTTCCGCGACAGTTTCGGCTTTCCGCTTGAGATCATCCATTAGTTTATCTTCTTCATATCTGACCTGGATAACGCCAAAAATGATGATAACCAGCGAAACGATGATGATAAGCGGCAAAGCAAAGACAATTGTTTTTTTCATTGATCGGCCTTCATAGGTCTTCTTCGGGCTCCCTCAATATCCGTGAGTAGCAATAGATGTTTAGCGCAAGTATGCAGGTTAGCGAAACGATCATAAATATCCAGCCGTATATGTTCATCGGAAACAACCTCCAAGGATTTGGATAATCCTTGAATCCGTTCAAATTTTATCACTTTATCATGTGACTGTCGAATATTATTCTCAAGAATAGCCGATGTAAATCATTCTTCTTGCACCCGTGAATTGAGTTGGGTATAATAAAAGTGATGGCCCGGCCCTGAATGGTTTGAGAACCAGAGGGTCGAGGCAAATTCAATGAGCTAAAGAAACCCGCTTGACCGCTTCCATGACCCATAAGGGCAGAGTCGAGAACCCCAGAACCAACAGCCAGCCCGTAGCGGATAAGGGTTCAGTCTTAAATATTATTTGCGCCCAGGGCAAGTGGACCACCGCCATTAACAGCAGGAAAGATACCAGCGCCGCCAGAATTAATTTTGAGTTGGTGAACACCCCCAACTTAAAAAGAGACACGCTCTGGCTGCGGCAATTAAAAGCATGGCAGAGCTGACTGCAGGAAATGACCACAAAGGCCGCGGTCCGCGCCGCTGCCAAACCCTCCTGGCTCAAAAACAGAACAGAATAAAACGCCGCCAGGGAACAGCAGGCGATCAGCGCCCCCTGATACAACATCAGGGCGCCGCTGCGCGGATCCAGCATCTTTTCATTGGGCAGACGCGGTGGCCGGCGCATGATCGCGGGATCAACCGGATCCATGCCCAAGGCCAGGGCCGGCAAGCTATCGGTAACTAAATTTACCCACAGGATCTGGATCGGCAAGAGCGGCACAGGGAAACCGATCAGCGCGGCCGTAAACATCAGTAAGATCTCCCCCGCGTTGCAGGAGAGAAGATAATGGATAAATTTTCTGATGTTATCGTAGATCCCCCGGCCCTCTTCCACCGCCGCCACGATTGAAGCAAAATTATCGTCAGTGATCACCAGGTCGGAAACTTCTTTGGTCACATCGGTCCCCGTTATACCCATGGCCACGCCAATATCGGCCTCTTTGACCGCCGGCGCGTCGTTGACCCCATCCCCGGTCATGGCCACGATCTCCCCCTGACGGCGCAGGGAGCGCACGATCTGCAATTTGTCTTCCGGTGCAACCCGCGCGTAAACCGCATCGATCCCCAATTCGCGGGCTATCGCTTCCGCGGTATTTTTATGGTCACCGGTTATCATAACCACTTTTATTCCCGCTGTTTTACATTTGGCCACCGCCGCCTTCACCTCTTCCCGCGGCGGATCGATCATGGCCACGAGCCCCAAAAAAGTCAGGCCGCTCTCCAGCTCGGCCGCTTCATATTTATCCGGCAAGCGGTCCAGGCCTTTGTAAGCCACGGCCAAGACCCGCAGCGCCCGCTGGGCCAGGCTGGTGTTGGTGGCCAGGATTTGCGCGCGCTCCCCCCCGTCCATGGCACAAACCTCCAGGACGGATTCGGGCGCGCCCTTGACATAAACCGCGAACCGGTCCTTTTCCCGGCGCACGACCGCCATTCTTTTGCGTTCGGAATCAAAGGGGATCTCTTCAACAAACGGGTGTTCGTTTTCCAACTGCTCCCGGCGCAGGCCTTTTTTGAGGGCGCAGACCACAATTGCCCCTTCGGTCGGATCGCCCAAAATCTGATAAGCACCCTCCCTCAATACCAGTTGGGCGCTGCTGGAGAGCACCCCGCCGATCAAGGTCTTATTTAACTCTGGGTTTTCGGTCCCGATAAATTCTCCTTCAGGCGCATACCCCACACCCGTCACTTCGAAAAGAGTGCCGCCGGCCAGGATCGCCTTAATGGTCATCTCGTTCCTGGTCAGGGTGCCGGTCTTATCCGAGCAAATGACTGTGGCGCAACCCAGTGTTTCAACCGCAGGAAGTTTACGGACCAGCGCGCCGCGCCTGACCATTCTCTGCACACCCAAAGCCAGAGCAATCGTGATCACGGCGGGCAATCCTTCGGGAATGGCCGCCACAGCCAGGCTCACCGCGGTCAAAAAGACATCTAAAATTTCTCCGCCGCGGAGCATTTCCAGCCCAAACACCATCAGCACCAAGGCACCGCAAAGATAAACGATCCAGCGGCCGAACTCTTCCAGTTTTTTCTGCAACGGAGTCGCCTCGTGCCCGATGGATTGGATCAGGCCCGCAATTTTCCCCAGTTCGGTCATCATCCCGGTTCCCGTGACCAGGGCCCGCGCCTTGCCGGAAGCAATCGACGTACCCAGGTACAGGAGATTGGCGCGCTCCGCCAGGGGAATTTCTTTTTCCTCTAAAGCCATGATGGTTTTTATAACCGGGGTGGATTCACCGGTCAAGCTGGCTTCCTGAGTGGAAAAATTGGGGCTGACGTATATTACGCGGGCATCGGCCGGCACGTGGTCGCCGGCCTCCAGCTCGATCAGGTCTCCGGGCACCAATTCGGCCGAGGGGATAACGCCACGCTGACCGCCGCGGACCACCCGCGCACTGGGGCTGGATAATCTTTTTAAGGCCGCGAGCGACTTTTCAGCGCGATATTCCTGAATAAAGCCCAGGCAGGCATTAACGATCACGATCCCGACTATGGCCAGCGCGTCGACCCATTCCTTTAAAAATCCGGAAATTACGGCAGCGCCGAGCAGGATCCAAATAATAAAACCCTGGAACTGCTCCCAAAATATGCCCACCAGGCCGCGCCCTGTTTTTTCTTGTAATTGGTTGGGCCCGAACTTTAATCTGCGCGCCGCCGCCTCTGTCCCTGTCAAGCCACTGGTCAAGCTGGTCTCAAGTTTTTGGGCGGCCGCTTCCAGCGTTAATTGATAAAAGGTCATCTATTCTTCTTTCATGATGCCTTCTTTTTTGGAAAGCCAGATAGCAAAAACGATTAGGCCCACTCCGACGACAATGATCGCCATGGAAGTAAAGATTGTCGCCGCGATCGCCGCCAGGACCAGCCAGAGAAGCTTTGTTTCCAACAGACCCGAGGCGGGAAGCACAACACTTGATTCGGACATCTTTTTACCTCTTTCCATTCAAAAAGAAATAAGCCCGCAAATTGTATCATATTAAAATGTTTTTGCAAAGCCGCGCCTGTCCTCTTTTTTTATTTGCTTTAGCCAAATAAAACCGCTACAATCATCGGGTTAATGAACAAGAATGAAGAAGGCACTAATTCCTGGCCCCACTGGTTAAAGCGGTTTTTTATTGGCCGGGCGCGCGATCCCCACGACCGCTCTCTCCTGCACAATATTTCCCTGGTGGCTTTCTTCGCCTGGATCGGCTTGGGCGCGGACGGGCTTTCCTCTTCCTGCTACGGCCCGCACGAAGCCTGGTTGACCCTGCAGGGACATTATTATCTGGGTATTTTTGTGGCGTTGGCCTCCGCTTTCACCATTTTTATCATCAGCGCCAGCTATTCCCATATCGTTGAGCTTTTCCCTAATGGCGGCGGAGGTTATCTGGTCGCCAGCCGGCTGCTCTCGCCCGCGGTGGGCATGGTTTCTGGCAGCGCCCTGTTGATAGATTATGTCCTGACCATCACGGTCTCAATCGCCAGCGGGGCTGACGCGGTTTTCAGTTTTCTGCCACCTGAATGGTATGCCTACAAGATGCTCTTTGCCGCCGCTATGCTGGTCATTTTAATAATCCTCAATCTGCGGGGAGTCAAAGAATCTGTTTTAATCCTAACCCCTATTTTTATTCTTTTTCTGGTGACCCATGTCTTCGCCATCCTGTATTCGTTCGGTTTCCACTTTATGAATCTGCCCGAAGTAGCCGCGGCCACTCGTTCCGATTTTCAGGTGGCCAGATCAGCCCTCGGAACTTTCGGAATCTTTTTGCTCCTCATGCGCGCCTACAGCATGGGCGCCGGTACTTATACCGGGATCGAAGCCGTGAGCAACGGCCTCACCATTTTGCGGGAACCAAAGGTCAAGACCGCGAAAAAAACCATGCTCTATATGTCCTTATCCCTGGCCTTTATGGTCGTTGGCATTATGTTCTCATATGTCTTTTACCGCATCGAACCGGTCGCCGGCAAAACCATGAACGCGCTCCTCTTTTACCGTATGACCGAAAACTTCGGAGCAAATCTTAGCTATGTAATAGTAACAATAACCCTGCTCACAGAAGCCGCTCTACTCTTTGTCGCCGCCCAAACCGGTTTCATCGGCGGCCCGCGCATCCTGGCTAATATGGCGTTTGATCAATGGGTGCCCAAAAGATTCGCGCTTTTGAGTGACCGGCTGGTCGCGATAAACGGGATCCTGGTCATGGGCCTTTCTTCCCTTGTCCTCATGATATTCAGCCAGGGCTCGGTGGCCTTCCTGGTGGTGCTTTACAGCATCAATGTGTTCCTAACCTTCTTCCTGTCCCAGCTGGGTATGGTCAAGCACTGGTGGACAGAAAGAAGCCACGGCCAAAACTGGGCCGGCAAACTGCTCGTCAACGGCACCGGTTTACTCTTGACCTCTTTTATCCTGGTTTCAGTTACGGTGATAAAATTCCACGAAGGCGGCTGGTTAACCCTGCTGATCACCGGCACGCTAGTCCTGGCGGCGATCGCGGTCAAAAGAAATTATGTACTGACCGCTAAAATGGAGAAAAGAATCGACGCTTATGCCCTGGCTACGGAGTCACCGACTTCAAATTATATTCCCCGACTGGATCAAAAGGAAGAGTTGAACGCCCAAAGCAAGACCGCGGTAATCCTGGTCAAAGATTTTACGGGCATCGGGCTCGAAACCATTTCCCAGGTGCTGCATTCTTTTAACGGCGTGTTCAAAAATTTTATCTTTCTCCAGTCCGGGTTGATCAATTCCGGCACCCTGGCGGAAATAAAGCCCGTCCAGGAAAAAATAAAATGCGAGGTCAACCGTTATGTTGAGCTGATGCAGGCACACGGCTACCATGCGGAAGGCCTCTGCCTGACCGGGATCGACACGGTGGAGGACCTGGTCAAGGCCGCTTCCATGATCATCAAGAGCTACCCGAGTGCGGTTTTCTTCGGCGGACAGTTGGTCTTCCCCTATAACTCGGCCTTTAACCGCTGGCTCCACAACTACACTCTTTTCGCCACACAAAGAAGATTTTATAATCTCGGCATCCCGCTGTTCATCGTGCCCATCCAATTAAAAAAATAAGCTGTCCGACGCCAGCAGTTTGCAATTCAAATCCGCTTGGTCTATAATGTTCAATCTGTCATGACTTTTAAGCGTGATTTTATGGAAGCTTCCTCTTTGGGTCTGGAGATGGCCGCGGCGGTTTTTTTAGGCGCTTTCCTTGGCTATCAGATTGATACAGTCTTGTCTTGCCGGCCCATCGGCCTGGTTGTCGGAGTGGTGCTGGGAGCGGCGGCCGGCATGTGGAACCTGATCAAAAAAAGCACAAAAAACCAATGAACACGCTGGAACATTTAAAACAAACAGAGGTTATTAATGTTGAGGTGGCGGGGATCGATGCTTCGCTGACTAACGGGACCTTGATCCTTTTTTTAGCGGTCGCACTTGTGGTTTCATTCTATTTCATTGTCGGCCGGAAGGCAAAACTGGTCCCCTCCTTGACACAGAGCGCCGCCGAGCTGATCCTTGATTTTATCCGGTCCGAAATGCTTTCCCCTTTAGGCCGGGAAGGGGAAAAATGGCTGCCTTTTTTAGTTTCCCTTTTTTCCCTGATCCTGGTCTCCAACCTTTTAGGGCTGATCCCGGGCTTTGTTCCGCCTACCTCTAACATTAATGTGACCGCGACCCTGGCTGTTATTGTTTTTTTTACCACCCATATAACCGGCCTAAGAAAACACGGTCCCTGGTCTTACCTGAAATCCATTGTCCCGGAGGGCCTGCCCTTTTTTATCGCGGCTTTTCTCTTTCCTCTGGAGCTGATCGGCCAACTGGCACGCCCTTTTTCGCTGACCGTCCGGTTATTTGCCAACCTGTTCGCCGGCCATGCTATTATTATTACCCTGGTCAGCCTGATAATAATTTTCAAGAGCTTTTTGATCGCGCCCTTCCCAGTCATCGGCAATACTGCTATAATGGCCTTTGAAATATTTGTGGCCTTTATCCAGGCTTTTGTTTTTACTTATCTGTCGGCTTCATATATCGTGGGGGCTCTGCAGACAGAGCATTAAAGGAGGAGGTGCAAAATGGAAAGTGCAGTTAGCGCATATTTAGGCGCGGCGATCTCTATCGGCCTGGCCGCTCTGGGAACGGGACTGGGAATCGGCATGCTCGCTTCAAAAGCCATGGAAGGGATGGCGCGGCAGCCGGAGGCAAGCGTCAATATTCGTATGTCAATGATCATTGCCATCGCCTTTGTTGAGGCGATCGCGCTTTATGCCCTGGTAGTCTCCCTGATACTGGCTACGAAATAAACAACATGTTTGAGTTTGAAACCGGAATAATAATCTGGACCAGCATTTCTTTTGCGGTTTTGGTGTTTTTGATGTACCGCTATGCTCTGCCGCCGCTCATTACCGTATTAAAGGAGCGGGAGCAGCTCATTGCCGGCTCTTTGACAGATGCCGAAACCAGGCAAAAAGAATCGCAGGCGGTCCTGGCTTCCGCCAGAGAGAGATTGACGGAAACCGACCGGATCGCCCAGAAGATCATCACGGATGCGAAACGCGAAACGGAAGCGATTAAAAAGGAAGCCCGCCTGAACTCCGAAAAAGAGGCGGCCACTTTTCTGGCCGCCGCCAAAGAAGAGCTGGTCCAGGAACAAAAGCAAATTGTTTCCCAGCTGAAAGAGCAAACCGCCGATCTGGTGATATTGGCCGCGCAAAAAATATTAAACCAAAAAATCGACCAGGACGCCAACCGGCGTCTAATCGATGAGGCAATCAAAGAATGCCGCAACTGATCAACCTGGAAAAACTATATGAGCTGGCCAAAGAAAACGCCCTGCCCTTGGGACGGGAGTTGTTTGATTTGAATTCTTTTTTAGCGCGCCATTACCAGATCAAGAATTTTCTGGCCGACTCCAATGTTCCTTTAGCCCAAAAAAAAGAATTTTTCACCCGGCTTTGTCCGCAGGCCGGCAGCCTGTTCAAGGCTTTCATCCAGCTGCTTTTTGAACAGGATCTTTTTTCCAAACTTCCGTGGTTCACCGGCAAATTCCTGGCGATCCTTTTGGAAAAACGCAATATCCGGTTTGCCAAATTGATTTCCGCTTTGCCTTTATCGGAAGAAACTGTTAGCCGGATTAAGCAATGTTACGGGGATAACCTTTATTTTATCCAGGAAGTTGACCCGCAACTCAGCGGCGGGTTTATCATCGAAACCGCCGACCATAATTTGCTTAACGCGAGTGTCTCGGGCAGGTTAAAACAGCTAAGAACGGAGATGGTGCAATGAAAGAAAATATTGCCGCTATTTTAAAGAAAAAGATAGAAGATTTTACGGCGGCCAGCCGGCTGGAGGAAGTCGGCTATGTTTTAGAATCAGGGGACGGGATCGTGCGGTTAAGCGGCTTACCCTCCGCCATGTCCAACGAAATGATCGAGTTTACCAACAAAACTTATGGCATTGCCTTTAACCTGGAGCGCGAACAGGTGGTGGCGGTTCTGCTCGGACAGCATACCGCGGTAAAAGAAGGGGATGTTGCCAAATTAACCGGCCGGATCCTGGAAGTCCCGGTCGGAGAAGCGCTCCTGGGCCGGGTGGTCGGTGCCCTGGGCTTTCCTTTGGACGGCTTGGGAGAGATCAAGACCCAAAAAAGCCGGCCGGTAGAAAAAATCGCTCCCCAAGTTGTTGACCGCACCCCGGTAAACCAACCGCTGCAAACCGGCTACAAAGCCATCGACGCCTTGATCCCGATCGGCCGCGGCCAAAGAGAATTAATTATCGGTGACCGCGCTTCCGGCAAAAGCACCATGAGCGTTGATGCCATCCTTAACCAGAAAAACCAAAATGTCTATTGTTTTTACGTGGCGATCGGCCAGAAAGAATCCAACATTGTCCAGCTGGTGCAAAAATTGCGGGAACACGGTGCGCTGGATTACACAACGGTGATCTCCGCGCCGGCTTCCGATCCCGCCTCAATGCAGTACCTGGCGCCTTATGCCGGCTGCGCCATGGCGGAAGAGTTCATGTACAACGGAAAAGACGCGCTGATCATATATGATGACTTAACCAAGCACGCGCAGGCTTACCGCATGATTTCCCTGCTTTTGCGTCGGCCCCCCGGCCGCGAAGCTTACCCGGGAGATGTCTTTTACCTGCATTCGCGGCTGCTGGAGCGCTCGGCCAAGCTCTCTCCTAAAGCGGGCGGCGGGTCACTGACCGCCCTGCCTTTGATCGAAACCCAGCTGGGAGACATTACTTCCTACATCCCGACCAACGTGATCTCGATCACGGACGGACAAATATTTTTAGAACCGGATTTGTTCAACCAGGGGACGCGGCCGGCGGTAAACGTGGGGATTTCCGTGTCGCGCGTGGGCGGCAACGCCCAGGTACCGGCCATGCGCAAAATTGCCGGCCGTTTAAGGATCGATCTGGCGCAATACCGGGAGAAAAAATCCTTCGCCCTGTTCGCGGGAGAAGTGGACAAGGAAACCCTGCGCCAATTAAACCGCGGAGCCATCATTTCTGAAGTTTTGAACCAGGACAAACACCAGACTATGTCGATCGAGGACCAGATCATCGTGATCTACGCGGCCGTCAACAATTATCTGGATGAAGCACCCTTAAAGCGGATTAAAGAGACGGAAAATCAATTAATAAAATTTGTCCGCGGCGCTATTCCCGAGGCAGTGCCTAAATTGACCAGCCTGGACCAGGCGACCGAAACTAAATTAAAAAAAGCGCTCCAGTCTTTCGTGGAAAGCCATTATGCCGGCACCCATTAAATTAAAAAGAAGGCTTAAAGCCATCAACAGCCTGAACGCGATCTTTAAGGCCATGCAGGTAATCGCGGCGGTAAAACTGAAGAAAATTAAAGAATGCCATGCCGCTGCTTTATATTGTTTAAAGCAAATGGAGGCAGCCGCCCAACATCTCGACCTGGCGCAAATTATCCCCCCCCGCGAGAAAGGAAAAACCCTGGCGGTTTTTTTCTCCAGCAACCGGGGCTTTTGCGGAGCCTTTAACACAAACCTGTTTAACCGGGTGCAAAATTTTGCCAAGGAACAAGCGGGGCTTTCCGCCCCGCTTGAATTCATGGTCTTTGGCCACAAGGGCATGGAATTTTTGCGCGCCAAAAAACTGGCCGTAAAAGAGTCCCATTTTGAGGAAAACCTGCCTTTTTCTTTCTTTGGCAAAATAGCGGACGAAATAAAAGACTCCCGCGAAATTTATATTATTTACAACCGCTTTAAATCGCTCGTGCGCCAGGAAACTTTTGCCAGGAGAATCATGCCTTATGACGGCCTGCCCTTTTCTGGGAACGCCAGCCATTATCTCCTGGAGCCGGAAAAAGAAAAGCTGGCCAGGGAGTGGTTCAAGCAATTGATCGCCGTCAGATTATATTATTCCTATATGAGCTCGCTCTACGGGGAATATTCCGCCCGGGTGTTTACTCTAAAGAACGCGATCGAGAATTCACAAGAATTAAGCGCAGGCCTGACCCTTGATCTGAATAAATTACGCCAGCAAAATATTACCCGCGACCTGCTGGAGATCATCAGTTCCGCGGAATCATTAAAAGAAAGAGGGAATTAATATGGACAACAAAGGCAAAGTAGTGGAAGTCATGGGCGCGGTGATCGACGTGCAATTTCCGCCGGGACACATCCCGGCCATACGCAACGCCTTAAAGATCGAGCAGCCCGCCCTGATCGCGGAAGTAGCGATGCAGCTTGAAGAAAATGTAGTGCGGGCGGTCGCGCTGGCCAGCACCGACGGGTTGAAGCGCGGAGCAGAAGTAATTGACATCGGCCGGCCAATCTCGGTTCCGGTCGGTCCGGCCACGCTGGGAAGAATGTTTAATGTTCTGGGCGAACCCATTGATGGCGGCGGGGCAGTCGAAGCCAAAGAGCGCTGGCCTATCCGCCGGAACCCACCGGCTTTCCATGAAATTGTCACCAGGAGCGAAGTTTTTGAGACCGGCATCAAGGTCATTGATCTTTTGGCTCCTTACATCAGAGGCGGGAAGATCGGTCTGTTCGGCGGCGCCGGGGTAGGCAAAACGGTTGTGATCATGGAACTGATCCACAATATCGCCAAACAGCACGGCGGCATTTCCGTGTTTGGCGGAGTGGGCGAACGGACGCGGGAAGGCAACGACCTCTGGCTGGAGATGAAAGAGTCCGGGGTAATCGATAAAACAGCGCTGTGCTTCGGGCAGATGACGGAACTTCCCGGGGCGCGCTTGATCGCGGGTAATTCCGCCCTGACCATGGCCGAATATTTCCGCGATATCGAAGGCAAGGACGTGCTTTTGTTTATTGATAATATTTTCCGGTTCGTCCAGGCCGGTTCGGAGGTTTCCACCTTACTGGGGCGCATGCCCTCGGCGGTCGGCTACCAACCGACCCTCGCCTCGGAATTGGGGCGTTTTGAAGAAAGGATCGTTTCCACCAAAAAAGGCTCGATCACTTCGGTCCAGGCAATTTACGTTCCCGCCGACGATATTACCGATCCCGCGGCCGCCGCCACTTTCGCGCATTTAGACGCTACCACCGTGTTATCAAGAGCCCTGGTGGAGATGGGGATTTATCCGGCCATCGATCCCCTGGCTTCCACCTCGCGCATACTGGATCCCTCCATTTTAGGCGAACGCCACTACGATGTCGCCCGTAAGGTCCAGCAAATCCTGCAGCAATACAAGAACCTGGAAGATATCATTGCCATCCTGGGAATTTCCGAGCTGCCGGAAGAAGATCGGGTGATCGTAAACCGCGCCCGCAAGATCCAGCGCTTTTTATCGCAGCCCTTTTTTGTCGCTGAAAAATTCACCCAAATTCCCGGCCGTTATGTCGCCTTAAAAGACGTGATCTCCGATTTTGAAGAGATTGTTGAAGGCCGGGCGGACGATCTGCCCGAACAGGCTTTTTACATGACCGGGACGATGGCAGAAGTCCGGGAAAAATCCGGCCAACAAACCAGCCATGAAAGCGTTTGATTTAGAGATAATTTATCCCGGAAAAAAGGCGTTCAGCGCCAAGATCGTTTCCCTGGTCGCTCCCGCGCTGGACGGAAAGTTAGGCATTTTAGCCCGGCACGCTCCTTTGCTTTCTTTATTAAGGAAAGGAAAACTTGAGGCGAAGCAAGCGGACGGAAAAGAAATCTCTTTTGACCTTGACTCCGGCTTATTAAGAGCGGAAAATAATCGCGTCCAGGTTTTTATGTTATAAGCTTATGGCTCTGATCGCCGCGACCTCGCTCTTTTTTGAGAACCATCAGATCAGTATTTAAGCTTGACAAACAATTTATTTCATACTATAGTGTATACGTAAACATGTCAGAAATGCCCCAATTTTTAGAATCCTGATGGCGAAAAAAAATCCTAATCTCTTAATTCACGATTAAATGCGGCAATAGGAGGAAAATAATGGACATAGTAGAACTCGAGGAAAAAACACTGCCCCAACTGTACGATATCGCCAAGCAACTGGAAATCCCCAACCCCCGCCAATTAAAAAAACATGACCTAATTTTCAGGATCCTGGAAAAACAAACGGAGAAAAACGGCTACATGTTTGGCAAAGGGGTGCTGGAGATTCTCCCTGAAGGTTACGGCTTTCTGCGCACCGTGGGGTATTTGCCCGGCCGGGATGATATCTATGTTTCACAAACCCAGGTGCGAAGATTTGACATGCAGAACGGCGACATCGTTTCCGGCCAGATCCGCCCGCCAAAAGAGGGGGAAAAATATTACAGCCTCTTAAAGATTGAAGCCATCAGCGGAACTGACCCGGAGCAAGCCCGCGAACGCGTCCCCTTTGAAAACTTAACCCCCATCTTCCCGGATAAACGCTATACGCTTGAATACCCAAAGTGCCCGATTTCCGCGCGTTTGATCGATCTTTTGGCGCCTATCGGCATGGGCCAGCGCGCCATGATTGTTTCTCCTCCTAAAGCGGGAAAAACAACGGTACTAAAAAATATTGCCAACAGTATTACGGAGAATTTTCCCGAATCAATTATCAAAGTTTTACTTGTTGACGAGAGGCCGGAAGAAGTTACCGATATGGCACGATCGGTTAAAGGAGAGGTTATCGCCTCTACTTTCGACGAACCTCCGGAAAATCATATTAGAGTTGCCGAACTGTTAATTGAATCCTGTAAACGGCTGGTCGAATCAGGGAATGATGTGGTGATACTGCTCGACTCGATTACCAGGCTGGCCCGCGCCTACAATCTGGTCACCCCACCCTCCGGCAGAACTCTGTCCGGCGGTCTTGATCCTACCTGTTTACATCGCCCCAAAAGATTTTTTGGCGCGGCGCGCAACCTGGAAGACGGCGGCAGCTTAACTATTGTCGCCACGGCGCTGGTTGATACCGGTTCGCGCATGGATGATATTATTTACGAAGAATTCAAAGGAACCGGCAATATGGAACTCCATCTTAACAGAAAGCTATCCGACCGCAGAGTTTTCCCGGCTATCGACGTAAAACTATCCGGCACCCGCAGGGAAGAGCTATTGATAGAAGATAAAGAGCTGAAAAAAATCTGGCTCTTAAGAAAAGTCATGGACAGTTACGACGCGGCTGAAGGGACAGAACAATTGATCGAACGTTTGAAAGAATTTAAGACCAACAAAGCCTTCATGGAATCGGCCGAAATTAAATAGCCCTTGTTTACCTTAAAAGAAATACTTAAAGTAGTTGGAGGATCGCGAGTTACGGGCTCCGCGTCGCGGCTCTTTACCGGGATTTCTATTGACACCCGCACAATCCAGCCCGGCGAATTATTTATCCCCGTCAAAGGCAAAAGATTTGACGGGCAAAAATTCATCTCAATAGCCCTGGCCAAAGGGGCCGCTGTTTTAGAAGTAAAAGACGGCCTCAAAGCGCTCCAAGCTTTGGCGGCCTATCATCGCGGCAAATTCAAGATCCCTGTCATTGGCGTCACCGGGAGCGTTGGTAAAACTACCACCAAAGATATGCTGGCCGCCATCCTGGCCCAGGAAATGCCCACCTTAAAAAACGAAGAAAATTTTAATAACGAAATTGGCGCCCCCCTCACCCTTTTAAGGCTAAGGAAAAAACACAAAGTTGCTGTTGTTGAAATGGCCATGCAAGGCCTGGGAGAAATCGCCGCTTTGGCGGAGATTGTCCGGCCAACCATTTCAGTCGTCACAAACATTGGCGAAGCCCATCTTGAGTTTTTGAAAACCAAGAAAAATGTTGCCAGAGCAAAATCAGAAATATTTCAATACCAGACACAAAAAGACTTTGCCGTTATCAATGCCGACGACGAATACTTCGAAAAATTAAGGTCGGATGTCAAATGCCAAAGGTTGAACATTGTCACATTCGGAATCATAGAAAAAGCCAAAGTCACTCCCGGAGAATTAAAAGGGATCAAGCTCCCTATCGGCGGCGAACACAATATTTATAACGCTTTGGCCGCCATTGCCGCGGCCAAGATATTAAAGATCAAGAAAAAATCAATAAAACAAGGGCTGGAAATGTTTCGTCCCTCCAGCAACCGTTATGACGTTATTAACCGCCAGGACGGCGTTAAGATTATTAACGATACCTACAATGCCAATCCGCAATCCATGACCGCTATGTTAAAAGTTTTAGCCTGGCTGTCCGGCAGAAAAATTGCCGTGCTGGGCGACATGTATGAGCTGGGCCAACGCGCTAAACCGGCTCACCGACAAATCGGCAAACTGGCCAGGAAACTTGGTATTGATCTTTTAATTTCTATTGGCAAACTGGCCAAGGATATGAAAGCGGATTTTCACTTTGCCGGCAAAACCGCCGCCATCAATAAATTAAAAAAGATCATCCACCCTGGTGACCGCATCCTGGTAAAAGCCTCGCACGGCCTGCACCTCGAAGAAGTTGTGGAAGCCATCCGGACAATCTGATAGAATAAACTCCTAAGCCGGGGTGGTGGAACTGGCAGACACACCAGCTTGAGGTGCTGGCGCCGTTAAAAGCGTAGGAGTTCAAATCTCCTCCTCGGCATTATTATTCGCTTGACTGACGCAAGTTTATTGGTTAAACTTTCGATTAAATATAAGGAGGGCGCGTGACAGCTCAAGTTTCTCAAATCCAGCTTCAAGCCCCCGAATTCAGCCTGTTTCAGGATTCTTACGCCTCAAACGCTTCCGACCACTCTTTCCAAAACTACCTTGAAGAAGAACAAAAACGCTGGGGCCAATTTAATTTTGACTCCTGGTTTAGCTATCCGGTTTTTCAACCAGGCGAAAAAACAAGCGGGAATTATCTCTACTCTCCGGAATTAGAGGTCTCCTATCAACTAAACACCAATGAAAACAAAAACCAATCTACCCCGGCAGAAAACCTGCCCTTATCTAATCAGTTGCCAGGCGACTCATTGATGAAACCAACCCAAACTGTCTTGCGGGAATTACTGCTGAAGTCCGGTTGGCTTATCCCGAACCTGGAAGCCTCGCCTCTTCTCTCTCAAGCGCAATTAGACGGCAAACTGCTCAATAAACTTGATCTGCAATTTTTAGTTGACCAAATTCTGTCTCAAGTTAAATTAGTCGGGAACAAAGACAAAATTGAATTGCTGATGGGATTAAAACCCGAAAACATGGGCGAAATATTTTTGAGCGTAAGTTCACGTTCCGGCTTAATCTCAATTCAAATCCAGGCCACGGAAGAAACCAGAAAACTGATAGAAGCTCAACTCCTGGAATTGAAATTAGCCCTCAAAAAGGCTAACATTAACCTGGAAGAAATTAAGATTCTCTCTTCACAGGAGATTAATAAACATGTTTAAGATGATCAGTCAGGCGAAAAACGCGATCGAGGCTTACAACCAGGCGCTGGAAGCAACTTCCTCCAACATCGCCAACATGAACGTAACCGGGTACAAAAGAGTGGATGTTTCTTTTCAATCAATATTTGAAAGAGTTCTTAGCCAGGGAACGGCCGCTAATGGCGGCATGGGAGGGACAAACCCAAGACAGACCGGCCAGGGTATGGCTCTTTCAACCATTGCCGTTGATTTTTCCGCCGGTGATCTTGTCGCCGGCGCAACAATTGACTTAGCTATTTCCGGACAAGGCATGTTTGTTGTTTCTCCTGACGGCGGCAATAGTTATCTATATACCAGAGCCGGGAATTTTGAAATCGACGCCTCCGGCAATCTAACCTCAAATGGCATGCAAGTTTATGGACTAAACGGAGCCGGGAGCCTGGTGGCTATCTCTTCTCTTCCCTCCGGAAATAAATCGGATTACAGCTGGCAGGCGGACGGCACCCTTTTGTATAACGGCACTTCGGCAGGTTATCAAATCGCCCTAACCTATTTCCCTAATCCGGGAGGTCTGGCCCAGGCACGAGGAACCACTTTTGCCGAAACCGCCGCCTCAGGCAGCCCGGCAACATCTCAGGCCCCGGGCGGGACTGTTGGCACGGTGTTGGCCGGACAACGCGAACAGTCAAACGTATTTTATCTTAATGAAACGATAGAAGCTTTGGAATTGCAGCGGGCCATGAACGGCAACTTAACCATTATCCAGATGGCATCGGAATTGATCTCTAATTTTATTAATAAATTATCGTAATAAGTTAAGTAATGGAACAACAAACAAGTAAACCGGAAATTGCCTCCCAAAAGAGAGCTATAAAATTCGCGCCGGCCATTGGCGATTGGACAACCTATAAACCTCCAAAAGTATTGGTCAAAAAGGTCAAAAGCGGCCTTTATGGTTTTGATCGTCTCTCCAAAGAAGAATTAAACCGGTTTTTATTTATCCATTATTGTTTTACCCAGGAACTTCTTAAACGTTTCAAAAGAGACCTGGGTATGGCCGAAGAGCTCTTTGCTGTCCAGGTTGAACAAACGACCTACTTGAATTTTCTCAGGACATTAATCGGACCGGTTGTTCAATGTAAAATCTCGGTCCCTGACCTGCACGAGCCGATCCTGCTCTTTCTCGACATCGCTTTGGCTAACTCAATCATAAATTACGCTTTGGGGAGTGTGGATCTTGATCCTATTAACCGGAGTTTAACCGAAGCCGAGAAAACAGCCCTGACTACTACCCTATCAGAATATTTACCAAGCCTAAGTCTGGCTTTTGACGGTGCCCTGGCCAACCTTTCTTTAACTATTACCGGCTCCCCCGATGTCGTCATAGATCAAACCATTAACCCAACATCCACTATGGCTATTTATAGCGCCGAGATCTCTCTGGCCGATAATCCGCCGGCCAGGCTCTTTATTGTTTACCCGGGCCACGCCTTAACAAACCTGCTGACAAAATTCAAGGAAAAAGAGACCGCTAAGCCCCTGGATTTTTCAAGGTTCCCGGCCACCCTCCTCTCTAAAGTTATGGTTAACACAATCGCCACCCTGGGAGAAACTTCCCTGACTATGAATAATATTAATGAATTGGCTGTGGGTGACGTCGTTTCCCTGGAAACAGACATTACCTCCCCCCTCCTTACAACTATCGGCAATATCTTGAAACTTTCCGGTCAACCCGGGCTAAAGAACAAGAAAACCGCAGTCAGGCTGGTCGGCCTCAAAGAAGAGACACAACCGGAAATCGCGCCGCCCAGGCTGGCCGACGACCGCCCGGAAATAAAAAAGACACCGCCTCCACTACCCTTACCGGAAAGAAAGCCGGCGGAAAGAAAATTTCTACCAACTATCCCCCAACCGGCCAAAACACAACCAAAAGATGATATACTGGAAGAGGAAGAAGATACTCTCGACGACTTTTCGGAAGAAGATCTCTCGGACGATTTTCTGGATGAAGAACTATAACGGAGGAGGCAAGAAGATGGATGTAAAAAATGTAAAACTGCCGGAATTTGGAGAAGAAGAAAGAGGTGAAAAGATCGAGCAACGGACTCTGGGCAACATTCCGGTTCAGGCCACGGTTGAGCTTGGCCAGGCCGAGTTGTCGCTTAGAGATATCCTTGATCTGTCGGAAGGTTCCATTATTGAACTCAGTCGCCTGGCGGGAGAACCATTAGACCTGAAAGTCGGCGGGCAACTGATCGCCCAGGGAGAAGTAGTCGCCATTGATGATTCTTATGGGCTGCGTATCACCAACGTGGTAATGAAATGACTCCCTCGACTTCGCTCGGGACAAGCCCGGAAGTTTTAGCCCTGCAACACACCCCCATCATAACCTTTGGCTACATAATGCAGTTACTTATTTCTCTGCTCATAGTTCTGGCTTTAATCTATGTTACCGCCAGGTTCGTCCTGCCCAAACTAAAAACAACCTCTACCGGCAATATAATCAAAATACTGGATCGTGTTTATCTGGAGCCGCAAGTTTCCGCTTATGTTTTAAAAGCAGGTAAAGATGCCTGGCTCATCGTTACCAGCAGCAAACAAATCGCCCGTATCGACAAAATTGATGAAGAAAGCTTAAATAAATGATTGATTTAAATCAGCTCATGGCCTCGCCCCAATTCAGCAGCAGCATCCAATTGATCCTGGCCATGTCGCTTATTTCGCTGATCCCTTTTTTCCTGATTTCCGTTACCTCTTTTTTAAGAATTATCATTGTCTTTTCTCTGGTCCGAACGGCCATTGGCACCCAACAAGTCCCCCCCAGCTCGGTCCTTGTCGGCCTGGCTTTTTTTATGACGGTTTTTATCATGGCCCCTGTCTGGAATGAAACCAACGAAACAGCCGTGATCCCTTATAATAAACATCAAATGTCCCAGACTAAAGCCATTGAGGTCGGCTTGAAACCCCTGCAACAATTTATGATCAGGCAAACCCGGGAAAAAGATTTGGCCCTCTTTGTCCAGTTCTCGCGCTTGAAGACGCCCAAAACCGCGGCTGACGTGCCACTTTACGTTTTGATCCCCTCATTTATGATTTCAGAGCTTCGAACTTCCTTCCAGATTGGTTTCTTGCTCTTTATCCCTTTTATCATGATCGATTTAATCGTATCCAATATCCTTTTGTCTCTGGGAATGTTTATGCTTTCTCCCGTAATGGTTTCACTTCCGTTTAAGATACTTTTATTCGTCCTGGCCGACGGTTGGAATTTAATTTCAAGAGGACTCTTAACAAGCTTTAGGTAAAAAATATGAACCAGGACTTCGCCGTACAAATTATACAACAAGCGGTTACAATCATACTTGTGGTCTCGCTGCCCACGGTAGGCGTGGGATTGCTGGTCGGATTTATGATCAGTCTTTTCCAGGCCGTTACCCAAATTCAGGAACAGACCCTAACGTTTGTCCCTAAAGTAATCTCGGTGCTCCTGATGTTTGCCTTTACCTCTCCCTGGATGATATCCATGATGGTAGATTTTACGACGACTCTTTGGAGCACCATTCCAAATATGGCGCGATGATAATCAGCGTTCAACAATTAACGGTTTTTCTCCTCATTCTAGGACGGGTTGCCGGAATATTTCTGCAGGCCCCTATTTTTAATTCCCGCGGTTTGCCTTTTTTTGCCAAAACAGCTCTGGCTATCTGGCTGACTATAGTCTTATGGTTTGTGGCTCCGGTATATAAATTATTACCCGACAGTATCCTGGCTTTCGTCCTGGCCCTGATCTTTGAAGTGGCTATCGGTTTTATTATCGGTTTTATATGCAACATTATTTTTATCGCCGTGCAATCCGCCGGTGAAATTGCCGACATGCAAATGGGCCTCTCGGTCGCCACGGCGCTGGATCCGATTTTCGGCGCTTCCATCTCAATCATCGGCAGGCTCTCTTTTTTTACCGCCTTGATTATTTTTATCACAGCCAACGGACATCACCTGATCCTGTCGGCTTTGCAGCAAAGCTTCACCGCCCTGCCCGTGGGTAAACTGGCCAACTTCTCGTCGCCCAAGCTGGCGCTGCAAATAATCGGCTTAGGCTCTACCCTCTGGCTAACGGCTATCCAACTGTCCGCGCCGATAGTGCTTTTGATCTTTTTGTCTGATTTTACTTTTGGCATTGTTTCGCGCGTGGCCCCTCAGGTCAATGTTTTTATGCTCGGGTTTCAGGTTAAGCCGCTTTTGGGGCTATTTGGTTTTATGATGGCGTTCCCCTTTATGGTTAAGTATATAAACAGGCTATTGGAATTTATGAGCCAGCAGATTATTTTGCTGGCCAACAGCATAAAGTAAGGGGTAAAAATGGGGGAACAGGGCGGGGATAAATCGGAAGAACCGACGCCACATAGATTACGAGAGGCCCGACAAAAAGGACAGGTGGCCAAAAGCCGAGAAATCACGGTGGCTTTTGTTTTACTGCTCTCCTATGTCCTATTCAAATACCTGGGTGAGTTCATGTGGTTAAACTTAGCCGCTTCGGCTCGCGCCGTCTTCCTGCTTATTCCGGAAGCGCTTAATTTTGATCTTTCTCTGGTGGCCTATGTGCTCTTGCTGGCGGCGCGAGGCATGGCCTTTGCCGTGCTGCCTATTTTCGGCATCGTTTTTCTCTCCACCTTTATCGCCGAAGCCATGCAAACGGGTTTTGTCGTTTCGGCCGATCCCCTTGCCCCAAAGATTGAACGCATCAACCCCCTTGAAGGATTAAAAAAAATGTTCGGAATGCAGGGTTTTATAGAATTGATAAAATCACTCATAAAAATCACAATTGTTTTTTATATCGCCTGGCAGGCAGGCAAAGACGACTTCCCTTATATTATTATTTTGTCAGAGGCGCATCCCTGGGAGACCATTGTCCTGGGTGGTTCCATTGCTTACAAAATTGCCGTCCGCGTGGGTCTATTCTACATCATAGTGGCTATTCTCGATTATTTTTATCGCCGCTGGGAATACATGAAAAATTTAAAAATGACCAAACAAGAGATCAAAGAAGAATATAAACGCCTCGAAGGGGACCCCATGGTTAAACAAAGGATGCGTGATCTCCAACGACAGGCGGCGCATCAAAGAATGATGGGAGCAGTGCCTCAAGCCGATGTTGTTGTTACCAACCCCACCCATCTTGCCGTGGCTTTAAAATATAAAGCCGGGGAGATGAAAGCTCCAAAATTGCTGGCCAAAGGTGAGAGAAAAATCGCCGAAGAAATCCGGCGTATTGCCGAACAGCATGAGATATCCATTGTGGAGAATGAACCTTTGGCTCGTTCTATCTACCGCACCACCGGAGTCAACCAGGGGGTTCCGCCGGAACTTTACCAGGCAATAGCCGAAGTTCTGGCTTATGTGTATAAAATTAAAAAGGACAGAGAAGCGAGGCAGAAAGGGTCGATTGCTTTGGCTCCTCGCTAGGGGTATAATCTAAACAAATGGCGATGCTTGGATTAGACATGAAGTCAATAAGAAGTCTTTTTTCTGCCAGTGATTTCTTCGTGGCCATGATACTGGTAGTCATCATTTCGCTGATGCTTATTCCCCTCCCCCCCTTCTTTTTGGATTTATTATTAACGCTTAATATTGGTTTTTCGCTCGTCATCCTCCTGGTCGCCATGTATCTAAGAGAGCCTCTCGAGTTTGCCGCTTTTCCATCGGTTCTCCTGATCATCACGGTCTTGCGCTTGGCCTTAAACATTGCCTCTTCAAGGTTGATTTTGACGGAAGCCTACGCGGGAGAAGTGATCAGCGCTTTTGGCAACTTTGTGGTGGGCGGCAATTACATTGTCGGCGCTATCATCTTTTCTATTATCACCATTGTAAACTTCGTGGTTATTACCAAAGGTTCAGAGCGAGTCGCCGAAGTTGCCGCGCGTTTTACCCTGGACGCTATGCCCGGCAAACAGATGTCTATTGACGCGGATCTTAATGCCGGTTTAGTTGACGCGACCGAAGCTCGCAACCGCCGCAGAAAAATAGAACGCGAGGCTACCTTCTTCGGTTCTATGGACGGCGCCAATAAGTTCGTCCGTGGAGATTCTATCGCCGGCATTATTATCGTTATTGTAAACGTCTTGGGCGGCATACTGATTGGTTGGCTGCAGGGCGGCATGGGCGTTATGGAAGCCCTGGCTCTTTACGCGCTGCTGACGATTGGCGCCGGTCTAATAGCCCAAGTTACCGCGCTTCTGGTTTCTATTGCCGCCGGCCTGGTTATTACCAAATCAGCCTCGGAAATGAGCTTGGGCACGGACGTCGCCAATCAAATTTTTGCCCAGCCGCGCGCCTTCGCTTTTGTCTGCATCATTCTTGGGGTCTTTGCCCTGGTTCCCGGCATTCCAACCATCCCCTTTTTAACCCTGGCGTTTGGTTCCGGCATTTTAGCTTTGGTGCTTATGCGCAACCAGGATATGAGCAACGAATCTAAAGTGGTGAGCGAAGAAGTTTCGGCCAAGGACGTCTTAAAAAAACCGGAGAGTATCCTTGGCACCTTGGGGCTGGATCCCCTTTCCTTAAAGGCCGGCAGAAACATTATCCCATTAATTGACCCCGGACAAAAAGGCCCATTACTGGAACGCATCACTTTGATCCGCTACAACATTGGCCAGGAGCTGGGCTTTGTCATTCCCGGAGTCAGGGTCATGGATGATCTTAGCCTGCCGCCGGACCAGTATGTCGTCGAAATACGCGGCACCAAAGTTTCCACCGGCGAGATTAAGATGGGGCATCATTTAGTCGATCTCCCCCTGGCCCAGGTAAGAGCAAAAAAATTAAGAGGCATTGGCGCCAAAGATGCCACGTCTAACGACCCGATTACCTGGGTGCCGGACGATAATCTTCCGCAGCTGCAAAAACTCGGCATGGCAGCCAAGCCGGTGGTAGACGTAATCGCCGAACACTTTGCCGAAGTCATCAAACGCCATGCCGATGAAATTATGACCAGACAAAACGTTCAGTCCCTGATCGAATTAGTAAAAAACACCAACGCGGCTATCGTCCGGGAACTGATCCCCGACCTGCTCTCTCTGGGCCAGGTGCATAAAGTCTTGCAGCTCCTGGTAAGAGAGAGAGTTTCTATCCGCGATCTTTCAACCATTTTGGAGAGATTGGCAGATTACGCGCATCTCTCCCGTGATATAAATATCCTGGCGGAATATGTCAGGCAATCTCTGGCCAGACAAATCTGTGAAAAATACACGAACAAAGACAGTGTCATAACCGTTGTCACCATTGATCCCGCGCTTGAAGAAACCATGATCGGAGCTATTCATCAATCCGAGTATGGTTCGTTTTTAGCGCTCGATCCAAATGTCGGCGAAAAAGTCCTGGTGCAGATTTCCGGACATCTGCGCAACTTTAAACGGATGAAGCTTGGTCCGGTTATCTTGTGTTCTCCAAGGCTGCGGCCGCATTTTAAACGTTTTATCGAGCGCAGTTTTCCCGATGTGGCGGTACTTTCTTATAACGAAATAGTCCCGCAGGTTAAGGTACAAAGTATCGGAATGATCTCGATTGAGCAATGATTTTGGTTGACAGATTCAGCAAATACATGCTATTATTTTCCTTCTATAGTTAGCGGGCAAATAATGAAAAAAATCTCTCTTGTTTGTTTGGTTGTCCTCTTAGCCGCCGGGGCCGTCCTGGCGCAAGCCGCGCCCGATCCTATTCGTTTGGCTACCGGTGCCCGTATCCTGGGTATGGGTAAGGCTTTCGCCGGTCTCTCAGATGATATCAGCTCATTTTTTATTAACCCGGCCGGACTGGCTAACCCTCTACGCTGGCAGGTCACCTCCATGTCGGGCAAACTGCTGGAAGAATTTAATTATTTATCATTTTCAGGCCTCTACCCCACTGAACTGGGTAATTTTGGCCTGGCTTATGCCGGTTCGTCTATTGGCGGAGCTTTTGCCACAACCATTGAGGCAGGTTCCGATCCGGATGATCCTATCTACGTTATTGACTATAGCCAGGATCCCATGAGTTACTACAATAACCTGCTCCTGCTTTCGTACGCTTTAAAACTGGAACAAATATCCGAGTTCCCTTTACTTTCCGACGCGACCAAGCGCTTCCCCCTGCTCAAAGATATAAATGTCGGGGCTAACTTAAAATTCTTTTCCGTCAACCTTACGGGTGACGGCATCACCCAGGGCAACGCCAGCGGCAACGAATTGGACTTAGGCATACAAGGCCCAACTTCTTATCCCTGGTTAACCTGGGGAGCCACTATTCAAAACGCGTTAACGACCGCTATGGGGGGTAAGCTTGTTTACCAATCAGGCTGGGAAGAGCACTACCCTGCCCTTTTAAAAGTTGGCCTCGCCACCAATATAATCGGACGCAAAAACGCGCTCTACGGCTTTGAACCGCATACCTTAAAATTCTTAATTGACCTGGATTACGAGCTGTCTCGCAGCACCCTGCCTCCTATATACCATTTGGGACTTGAATGGGAGCCAATGGAGCTGGTGGCTATCCGTGTCGGCATTGACCAGGAGATGGTAACCGCAAGCAACATAGCCAACAACCTGACAACGGGAGTCGGGCTAACTTCCGGCGATTTTCGTTTTGATTACGCTTACCATCAATTTTACGGCGCGCCGGGCGTTGACAACCATTTCTTTTCCCTGTCCTACGGCATCAGCCCCGCCGAGAGGGTAAAAGATCATTTGATAAGCGCTCCCGACAAACTCACGACCACCCTGGCCGCGGTTGATGTTGAAGGAGCGGCCGTAGATCCTCGCATTACCGACGTAAGAATAAATAAAATAAAAGTAGCGCTCTCCGCCCGGGCGGAGTTTAAAACCCAGACCTCTCTTAACGTCGGCAAAAATGTTTTTGTGGTTGAAGGTTATGATAACAAGGGCAAGTTGATAGAGGCGGACAAACTACGCATGTTAAGGCTTATAAATTATCCGGACGTTCCGTCAGACTATTGGGCAGCCGAACAGATCGGTTATATCGGCACATTAGGGATTATTAAAGGGTACCCGGACGGCTCCTTTAAACCCAAGGGAAATATAACCCGCGCCGAGCTCTCGGCTCTGCTTATCAGAACACAAGTGGGCGGCGATGACAAGGTCCCCTCTGACGTGGAGAGCTCTGGATTTAAAGATATACCTTCTTCCCACTTTTGGGCCGCCAAATATATTGATTTAGCCGCCAAAAGTAAAATTGTTACCGGTTATCCGGATGGGACATTCCGTCCATCGGCCAATATTACCCGGGCGGAAGGCCTGACCATGATTGCCCGTTTTGGCCAGGTTGAGAAAGCAACCTACAGCGGTGAATTTACGGATATACCTTTTGAACATTGGGCCGCCCCTATTATCGCCGGAGCCAACAATGAGGGGATGCTTGTTTACTTGAAAGGCGAGCTATTTGAGCCTAATCGCTTGTTAACGCGCGCGGAAGCGGTAGAAATGCTCTATCGCAGCCAGCCAGTTATGGAACTTATTGGCGGTCTGGCAAATTTTGAATCGGGTTACTAAGGAGGAGACATAGATGCGTCGTTTTTTATTAACAGGAATTTTTATAACCGTTCTTCTATTGCCATCAATCGGTTACGCCACCACGGTAACCTGGAAAGCCCAAACCACTCCCACTGCCGCGGAATTATTTGCAGTTTACGCAATTAATGGCTCCAAGGCTCTCGCTGTCGGCAATAATACCCTGGCCAAAACAATCAACAGAGTTACCTGGACAGACACCAGCCCCTCCTCCATCTATACCTACAATTCCGCTTTCGTCGTTTCGTCGGATGCCTATGTGGTCGGCACTGATGCCAGCAACGGCGTAATTATATATTCGACAAATGAAGGGAACAGCTGGTCTGGCGCCAGTGCGGTTGTCGGTTCCGCTTCTTTTACCGATCTCTTTTTTATTGGCACTTACGGTTGGGTTATCAACACCTCTTCTCCCCGCGTTTATAAAACCGTTGATAGCGGGGACAATTGGTTAGCCGCCGCGACCGGCCTGGCCAATATACCCTACAATGCCGTTTACTTTACCAGTACCAGTGAAGGCTGGGTCGCCGGCAACGGTGGAAATATTTACAAAACCACTAACGGCGGCGGCAGTTGGACGGTCCAAACGAGCGGCACAGCCAACAACTTAAACGACATCTTTTTTATGGATGCCAACACCGGTTGGGCGGTTGGCGATACCGGCACAATTTTAAAAACTACCGATGGCGGAACAACCTGGGCCACCCAAACCAGTGGAACAGTTAATAATTTAAACTCTGTTTCTTTTGGCACAGCCAGTGTTGGCTGGACCGTTGGCGACAGCGGCACGATTATTAAAAGTTCTGACGGCGGCAGCAGTTGGGCTGCCCAGGCCAGCGGCACGGTTGCCAATCTCAACGGTGTCAGCTTTATCGACGCTTACAATGGCTGGACTGTGGGAAACAATGTTATTTTGAGGCATTATACGGCCACCATAAGTTCTGTTACCCGCACCCACCCTGCTGCCGGCGAGGTAACCTGGGAATCACAGGGAGCGCTAAGAGCTATAACAATTAACGGGGCCAATTTCCAGACAGGCGCCGCGGTAACCTTTGAAGGCTCAACCATCAGCACTCTTTATGCTTCGGTCGAAAGCTCGGCTAAGATAACCGCCACCATCTGGGTCCCACTCGCAGAAACAGTTGGTTTAAAAAACTTAAAAATGACCAACACCGATACCAGCACCGATACTTTGAGTAATGGTTTCGAAATCCGCGCGGCGGGAACCAGCCCAACTTTTACCACCTGGGAAGTCGGCTATACATCCTCGGATGCTTCGGTCGCGATTTATGACCTGCCTACCAGAATAACCGTTGAGGTCGAGGACACCGGTGGTTTAACCAGAGGCAGCATAAAGTTTGTCGCTTATCTTTCCAGCGCGGGCAGTTATGCTCCTGAATATTATTATCTCTTTTCCGGTGACACGATCGGCTTTGAAACACTGGCGACGAACGGAGCCACCATAACAAAAGCCCGGGCGACGGCGACCCTGCGCTACTTTTACAAAAGCGGTGAAAGCACTGGAACCAAGTATTATATCCAAGATCTCATAAATGGAAAGGCAAAGGCCAGACCATTATATTTCTACGTTGAAAATTCAGCCACCTACCCAAGCTACCTGCTTTATGATAGTGAGGTTTACTACGACAGTACAAAAATTCCACCGGGGGCAACTGTCGTGTCTACGCCGCTACTGCCGGAGGCGGCCGTTTCTAACGTTATTAGCACAGCCAACCCCGCGTTTACTTTGCAGATTGAAGTCGACGCGGCAACGGCTGCCAGCGTTACAACCGATGGCGCGATTTTATTGTTCAGCGGCGCTAATGGCATAGTAGCCAATCACAATGTCGTTTTTAGGCGGGTCAATTCAGGCTTAACAGCCTCGGGCATTCGCGCCTCAGCGGCCGGCAATGAAATTGTTAAAGTCACAACCACCATAGGCAACGTGGCTTCCGGCATATATAAAGTTAATCTTATGACAGCCGACAGGAAAACAAGGTTCGGAACAGGCAAGGTTGTCGTTCAACCCTGGCGTTAAGGCAGGCAGGTAAATTTCCCTTTCCCCAGCAACTTGTTATTCTCACGATTGATGATGGTAAATATATAGATGCCCGAACTGACCGGTGAGCCCTGCTCCGTCGTAAGATTCCAGCTAACCTTATTAACTCCGGCCGAACCACCCTCGTCACGCCTGGCAATTTGGTATCTCTTAACGATTCGGCCTGAAACGTCAATGAGTACCATCTCAATATCCATATCACGATTTAAGGTATATTGGAAGGTAACAGAACTGGTGGTCTTAAGATGCAAGGGGCTCGGATAAGTTATCGGCACACCCAGGAGTCTGCCTTCTCCACCGGCCACGGTTACGGTACAAGTTTCTATTGTTGTCCCAAAAATATTAGAAGCCTTAAAAACCAGATCGTGCTTTCCGTCGGCCAGGGTCTCATCTTCCACGTTAAAATCAAAAGTAAAATTCACCGCGGTTGGTACCCCGGAGGGCCCCGAAGACTTCGTAATGTGAGAGGCGCTGATTTTGAAGGTCTTGGCGTCAGCTTTCCCTTCATTTAAAACCATGGAAATGTGGCTTAGGCTCAAACCAAAAACGGAAGTCAACCTGGCATTAACCTCAGGCTGATCGGAGATAATAAACTCTTGTCCTTTGGCCACGAGTTCTCGCTGGTAAATGCGTTTGCCAAAACGTATTTCCTCAAACCCCGGGGCCAGGCCTTCAACTAGAGTGGGTTTTTCCGGCGGCTCCGCCACGCCGGCTCCCGCGGCCAGAACAAGGCTCTGGTCAACTATGTCATATCCTTGTCCGGTTAAGGTTACTTCTACCGGATTGGCTCCGTAACCATCCGCGGCTTTAACGATCGCCACATAATATTTGCCTGGAGCGACTTCCAGGCGCCAGTCTTCAAAAGCATTGAGCATATAATTGTTGTCACGGCCCGAGAGCCCGGAAACCCCCACAAGCTCATCGGCATAGCCCTGAGATGGATCGGTTGCCGGATCTATTTTATAGAAAACAACCCGACGGCCATCGGTTCCCACCCCATCCGGATCGGAAACCGCGCCCGCGATCCAATACATGCCAAGGTAAAGCTGCTGCGTTTGAACAGCTACGCCGCAAACCAACAACAGGCCCAACAATATTAGCGCTATTCTCTTCATTCAGCTACTGCCTCAGAAACCACAACCTCAACATTTTTCAGCACAGAAATTTGATATGCCCTACCCCGCACCAATAGTTCTTTATGGGGATCCGCGTCTATCCCTCCCCCTTCCGTCCCGGTAAACCCAGCCCCGGTCATATAATATCCTACAATTTGACTATGTGCCATCCAGCCGATTGCGGCTACCGTACCAGCACCTTCATAATCTATCGCATCTATAAAATCACCAATGGTGCTGACAGTTCTTGGCGCGCCACCAGCTACAACGACACTCACAGGCGGAACAGGCAATATGGTAAATGGATTAATACCCAACCCCCCCTCCACTTTCGTGAAGGAAAAAGTAATCGGTTGAACACCGCCACCCCGGACAATGGTCTCTCCGGCGGACGGCACTCCAGGACGCACCGCGGCAGTTACCGGGTCTGAAAAACGACGATCTCTTAAAACAGAATCGAGCATAGAGCTATCGGTTAAGCTGGTTCCGGCTGTAAGGAAAGGAACACCGGTTTTATTATAAGAAAAGGCCTTTATAAAATAGACGCTATTTAAATTAAGCGCGGTCCCAACCACATCCTGACGCACAACCAAGGAATCTATCGCATCACTATCAGCCACTGCCAAAATTTTTATATTGCCAGCGGCCAGATTGGTGACCCAACTGTCGCGATTAGCGTCGGCATCAGGCGGCAAGCCAAGAGGAACTGAGCCACTGCCCCAGGTACTATACCAGTCCCATTTATTTTCAAGATCGGTCGTGTAGATAAAAGCTACTCCGCCATAGGCACTGTCACCCACCGGCTTATCCCAAAATAGATAAAGGGAAGTTGTGCCATCGGCCTCAAAAGACGAGTACGCAAAGAAGTTCTTGACTGCTTGAGGGGCGACTCCAGGGATCCCAGACGCGTTGGCTGCGCTTGAATAATTTCGACCCTGTTGTCTGGGAGATCCGTCTACAGGATCATAAGCAAAAATTTGATAATAGTACCTGGTGCCATTAACCAGGTGACTATCCTCAAGCTCCGCGCCCGTATCCGAATATGATGATCCATTACCATTGTAGATTACTTTTCCACCGTTAAGTGTGGCGCCAACCGCGTATATGTCTCCGTGTTCTTGACCATTACTATCGGAATCATTATCTCTCGCGCTCACCAGGGTCGGCGCGCCTGAAGGCGAAGTTAAATACCTAATAATTAAATAACCACCCACGTCACCACCTCCTCCACCAAAAGCCAACTGAAGCCTCTGGTTCCCGGCAGAAGCAGTAAGGGTAGGCGCAGAAGGCGGTGTATGGTCAGTGGGGATGTCAGATACAACAAGATTATTTTGTTCTTCATTACGTGTTGGGGTACAATCATCTTGCGCCCGAACAAGATAAAAATATTCCGTCCCATCATTCAGGCCACTATTAATATATGTAAAAGCATTATGTGTAGGAACCAAAGGGCTGGTCGCAGAAAATGGATTGGTCAACCCGCGATAGATATTAAACCTCAACCCTCCGCCGCTATGTGATCCGTCATGCCCCGCATAATATGTCGCCGCGCCCCCTGCCGTATCCAGATCATTCGCACTGCTACCGTTTGATGTCCAATTTAGATTCAAGGTATTTCCCGTCTGTTGATCAACCACGGTATTTATCCCGGCAAAAGTCGGCACACTTGAAGTTTTAATATGAATAGCATTTGCACCTGTGGGATCAATCCTTTGTCCGGTTACATCATTGCCGCTATCAACCACTCGAACATTATTTATCTGATCATTAACGGTAAACCTGATAAAATAGGTTTCCGTGCCAGCCGCAGCAGTCTGTTTCACATGGAAATTTATTTGGATCAAATTGGCCGCGCTAGAGACAGCCAGAGGGCTTTGGCCGGCTTCGGGATTAGTTCTTAGTTGATAACGAACCAACCCCGGAGTAACCAGGTTACTCTCGCTGACTGTAAATTTCCCAGGATTGAGATTGGTAATGCTAATAGAGTTTTGTTCAATAAAAGCGCTTTCATAATCGATATATAATTTTACCGCGTCAACATTAGCCGGAGCGGTGGTTGAAAATTTGACAATAATACTGGCGTTAGCCCCCACTTCAAGGTTGGGGCTGGAATATCCATCAACTTTTGGCGTTAAAAACTCCAGATCGGCAAGGGCCGATGAGCACAATATACCCCCCACAAAAATAAAAATCAATAATTTTCTCATCACAATTATTTTCCTCCTTTTTCTACGTATCTATTCGAGCGGCGGCACGTATCCGTGCGGCCCCGCGTCGTTTAATTCAATTGATAAATTTCTGAAAGAGCCGTACCACCAGCTGCTGTCGATAACATCAACCAGCCCATTTTGATCCAGATCGGCACGAATAAACGGGTCAGCTATAACATCTTCCCCGGTACTATTAAACCTGCTGAACAACCTGTACCAATGCGAAGCGTCAATTACATCGATGTAATTGTTGCTATCAAGGTCACCAACCCTAAACATTGTCCTGTTATTAAAAGTCAGCAAGGCATCTGGCTTATCTGCAGATGGCCCATAAGGTGTTTCCTTATAAATTCTATCAGCCGGCGCGTCAGCTAGTGTCGGATCGGCTGTTAAGTCCAAACGTGTAGTGGAAGCGTCTCTCTCTGCTCCGGTTATCAAGTTAATAAGTCTATTAGTAATAACCGACATATGGCCAAAACCGACTAAAGCAGGAGTTAACCATTGTTTGACCACTATGTAATAATCATTATCGGACATAGGCGTCCCTGCTCCAAATTCTGTGCCATCAGGTCTAAGAAAACCGTTCCTACCGGTTGTCTTGTCAGAATTTTCTGATAATATTATGTCGGCATATCCTACCAGGGACGTTGCCGCGGCTGGGCTGGCGCCCGTCCTAGCTTCCACCCTGACTATTTGAGGAATAGTATGGCTCCAAGTAGTCGTGTTGACTAGAGCCTGGAACAGGGCCGAAACTCTGATTTGAGGACCATACGGAATATCAACAATTTGATAGCCGATATAAATACTAAAACGCTGTTCAGCTGTCGCTCCAAAACTATCGGTCACCTTAATAACAAACTCATAAGTTCCCCGAGCTGTCGGAATCCCGCTAATGGTATTGCCTGCTAAAGCCAATTCCGGAGGAAGCTCTCCAAAAGTTATGCTCCAGGTATATGGCTCTGTTCCCCCTGCAGCCTCTAGATTCACGGCATAATTAACCCCCACCGTACCCGCCGCCAAAGAATCGGTTGTTATTTGCAATGGACCTGTTCCTTCCCGCACCAGTTGAAAATCCAACATCGTTGTCCGTCCCGCTTCAATTGCGACATTCTCTTGGGCAAAAGGAATATAGCCTGTTTTAGAAGCAGTTACAGTGTAGCTCGCGGGCTGCACCCCACCAATAGTATACATCCCATCATCCCCGGTTACTGCGCTAAGGTCACCAATACTAACTAGTACGCCTGGAATTAGAGACGAACCGGTTACCTGTCCCGCTAATCCTCCTAAATCACCAGGATCACTTGAAGGCGTAAGCGTGATATTCAACTGACTCGTAGCCCCAGCCTCGATTACAACATCACTAATAGTTGCTGTTTGATAATCAGCCGCTGTCGCGGTTACCGTATAAGTACCTGGTAATATATTGGTGACGCGATAAGTACCGTCTAAACCACTCTGCGCGCTAGAACCAGCGATAGTTACAGTAACATTCCTAATCAAATTGCCAAAACTATTAGTCACAACGCCTTCTAGTGTGCCACCCCCCGGCTCAACTGGCCCTTCGCCTGCAACCAAAGCAATTGCCCCGATCGCCGTAAAACCTTCAACAGCATTCCAGGCAGCAATAAAGTTAGTCAATGGCACAGGATTCTTGCCAAAACCATCGCGGCTATAAACCCCAACATAATATTGATCGATATTCGCGCGAGTGGTCAGGTCAGTATGCACAGCTGTGCCGTAAGTAAAATACAATTCGTAGAGATTAACCATAAAATTACCGGACGCGTCTGTCAGAGCCTGACCGGCAATTGGCCTGATATTATCTGTCTTATACACAAAGACGCGGTAATCAGAGAGAGCCCCATCATCCGGACGCGAAACGGTTCCAATTAATGGATAAGAAGGTAAAACATAGCCCTCTGGATTGGCGGGCAAAACAGCCAGGGACCGGCTGGCGCCGAAAGCCAGAAAGAGCGATACTATTAATAAACCTATAACAAATCTATGCTTCAATTATCTCCTCTTATTGAGACACATTGCTAATCGTTGCCACGAGCGGAACTGTTAATCCTTTCATATAGACCTGATACCCTTGTGTCGCGCTTAATGGAGTGTTAAGTAACAGGCTACCTTCAAAACCTGTTTCAGCGGCATTCACCTTGACCCCAATAATATTCCCGTCGTTATCTACATAACCAAAAGTAGAGACCCTGGTTGGGCCGCCAAGAACAGCGATCAATTCCCCAACCGTGTTGAAACCGGTCGTACCGACATACCAATTCCCCAACCCACCTGCAGGCATACCCAGGGCAAAGAAATTAAGACCATTAATAAAGTTAATGGTGGTGGAAAGAGTGCCGGGGATTCCAGATCCACCTAAAAGTGTCCACTCGTCAGCAATTTTATTAGCCGCGTCATCAGTTGAAGAAAACCAGTTCCTGTTCCAAGCACGGATACTGTACGTCGCTCCCGCCACAAAATAGGATCCTGTTAATGTGAATGTCCCACTACTTTGGTTAATTAGAGAAGGCCCGATCACACCATCAGCGGCGCGAACTGCGACAGGCGCCGCATCGCCAACCTTCACAATCTCAACTGCATAAGTGCTACTAGCACCTCCAACCTCAATAATATTAGGAGATGCGCCGGGAACAGCCGATACCCTTATTGTGAGCGTAGTTTCAGTATTATTTGTTTCTCCAATACGTGTTTGAGCTTCCTGGATACTCAGGGTTGGCGCGTAAGGCGCACCTTTCAGATGATCGGTTGTCCCGCTAATAAAATAATCTTTGGCTTCAGTTGCCGATAAAGCCAGATTTGAGGACGCCCAGGCTGTTCCGGTATAGTAATTTCCGGTATTAACAATTTTATAATGCAGTCCATCTCCTGCCAGCGCTAAGACATAAACATTGCCTGTGCCTGCAAAATCGTAGCGGAAAACATCAAAATCTCCGGCCGACCGGTAAGTTGAATACCCGGAGGGAGCAAAAGTGGTTGCCGCAGCATTCGGCGCTGGACTAGAATTAAAAAATAGAAAATTAGTCGGCGCGACAGTTTCCGGATTCGGAGTCATTGTAGCGTTGGAATCATCTAAAACTTTATAGGTTCCACCATTACCACTGATTGAGATAGAACCATTAACTGTTGCCTGAGCCATCCCGGAAAAAAGAAACAACAAAGTAAATATTTCAAAAACCAGCTTCCCGCGCCACTTTAACTTAAATTTCATTACAGATACCTCCTCAATTTATAATTACGGTAACGACGGCGTCCATACCAGGGGCGCCGCTAATGGATCACGATAATAATAATAACCAACCATACCCGAAAGTCTGACGCCGGTTACGCCAAATTGACTCTGATTTACAGTATCAAATCCTGGAGTTGGTAAAGCCAGACGGTTATAAATTAAAACCCTGTCTCCGGCGGCTGTACCTGCCCCAAAAACAGTGAACGCATACCGCGCCGGGAATTGAACACTGAAAAGAGTATTGCCACCACTCATGGTTTCGGGAATGGCACTTAAAGGAACATTGCCAACCAGGGTAATTGTGATCTCACTACCCGTATTGTAATAGTAATAACCTTTGTCCGGATCAATCCCTAAAGTATTGGTCCAACCAACTCCAAGAAAGTCAGTTGTATTAAAACCAGTTCTGTCACCAGTTTGTTTATAAATACGGCTACCGGCAACATAGCCTGCCCCATCACCAAAATTCTGATTACCCATAATTCGGTCCATATTGCCAATTAATCTTAAAGGCACACTAAAGAAGGTGTTCCCTCCACCAAAAGCATAATTAATCTTACCCACCGCCCAGGCCGACGCGATATAGGAGGGATCACCATCAACAGGAGAAACATCTGGATCAATATTTGCAACCAACGCTTTGTAATATCGTTCATCGTTGCCGGTACCGACCTGGCCATTATCCGAGTATGGAGAAACAGTAATGTCGGGAGCCAGAAGAGTCCATCCGGTCGTATTAGAAAATTGTCCGGTACCGTCACCATTTAAATAGTAGATATCTATCGCGGGATAGGCAGTTGTATTCCAATTTAATTCAATATTAGGACCGTTTCTGGCAATTGTCAGAGGGACGGTCCCTTCGGGTACTGGTGGTTCTCCCCCCAGGGTAAGACTGAAATTTACCATCACAGGGGTCTCATTTACCAAATTGGCAGGTGCATTCGCCGACGCATAACCGGCGGCCACACAATTTACGGTGTAATTACCGTAAGTAATATTAAAAATCATATATTCTCCGCCAAACAACGAGGTTGTGGAGAGAGCCCCAATAGTTAAACTTGCTCCCTGTACCGCGCTAGCGTCACTGGCCCTGGTTACCAGACCAAACACTCTGCCTGTGCCAGGAGTTATTTCTATCGCTGCTAAACTGAAGTTCACATTTACCCAATCTGTCCCGGTTAAATCAACCAACTTAGTGTCGCTAACATAACCAAGAGCGCCACAAACTGCCGTGTAATTACCAGGCGTGATATTAACAAGATTATAACTACCATCGATAAGCGAAGTGGTAGCAAATATCTCCGTCTCCGTATTGATGCTGATCGTCGCGCCAACCAGAGCCCCACCGGCAGCCTTTGTTACCATTCCATACATCTTGCCTAAATTATCGTTAATAGATATGCCAGTAAGAGCAAAGTTAACTATCGCATTCGGAGCTCCAGAAGTTAAGCTCGCCGGACTGCTCGAAGATTCATAACCTAAAGCTCCGGCATAAACAACATAACTGCCGTAAGGGATGTTGTATACAGTGTAGCCGCCGTCGATCAGCGAGATCGTCGCAAGAATTTCAGTGCCGGTATTAACACTAATAGTTGCACCTGACACGGCAGAACCGTCGGAACTCTTCGTCACTTTACCGGATACCTGACCGGTGTCTGGCAGAATGGTTATCTTTTCCAGGCTAAAATCTGCAATCGCATTGGGTGCCGCATCAGACAAGGAAACGCCCTGGCTCGAAGGATAGTACCCGTTGGCACCGCAAAATACCGTGTAACCAATACCGCCGGCAGAAACAGGTAGATTATAAACAGTGTATCTCCCGTCAATAAGTGCTGTTGTAGCGTATGTAATACCAGTTGAATTGCTTACACTTACCGTTGCGCCAGGTAACGGGCCATCCCCAGCCTCACTTACTGTGCCACTCACCGTGCCAGTGCCAGGAATAATCGTTATCGCGGTCAGGCTGAAATCTTTTGTCGTTGTAGTATCGGCAACAATTGTCACCTGTTGACTTGAAGAATAATATCCTGCCGCGCCGCAGATCGCGGAGTAATTT
>Ga0155959_140_pt1 | contig 60935 bp, 62 predicted proteins | sample RifCSPlowO2_02_FD_107613 | JGI IMG/M metagenome (GOLD analysis project Ga0155959, IMG submission 107613) | candidate division WOR-1 bacterium RIFCSPLOWO2_02_FULL_46_20
GGCCATGCTGATCCCTCCTGAAGGTTTAAAAGTAAAAGGCTACCGCATCTGGACCGTAGGCGACGATATCGCCTGGATGCAAATTGATAGCGACGGCAAGCTTTGGGCTATTAATCCGGAAAACGGCTTATTTGGCGTAGCCCCCGGCACCAATACCCAAACCAACCCAACTATTATGGCTGCGATTAAAAAAGATACTATATATACCAACGTCCTGCTCAAACCCGATATGACTGTCTGGTGGGAAGGCGGAGATCCGCCGGTGCCCAAAGAGGGGATCAACTGGCAGGGCAAGCCCTGGAAGCCGGGTACAGTTGACGAACACGGCGCGCCTAAAGTCGGCGCCCATCCAAACGCCAGATTTACCGTGCCAATCAAAAATGTTCCCAGTATTACCAACCGCCTGGAACACCATCATGGCGTTCCTATCTCAGCAATTATTTTTGGCGGCCGCCGCGAACATCTGGCCCCTTTAGTCTACGAATCATTTAACTGGCAGCACGGGGTTTTTGTCGGTGCCACCATGGCATCAGAAAGAACAGCCGCCCAATTTGGCAAGATTGGCGAAGTCAGGCGTGACCCCATGGCCATGCTCCCTTTTTGCGGCTACAACATGGGTGATTATTTCGGGCATTGGCTAAAGCTCGGCAAAAAGATGTCCCCTCCCCCAAAGATTTTCCATGTCAACTGGTTTAGAAAAGATGCCAACGGCAAGTTCCTGTGGCCCGGATTCGGAGATAATTTAAGGGTTCTAGAATGGATCATTGAGCGCTGCCGCGGCACGGTTAGGGCCAGGGAAACAGCCATTGGCTACCTGCCTAACGAAAAAGATATTGACTTAACCGGATTAAAATTGCCGGACCAAAACATGAAAAAACTTTTTGCCATTGATAAAAATGACTGGGCGGACGAGCTTAAGGGTATTGCCGAATTCTTCGCTGGATTCGGCGGCGATCTGCCAAAAGAAATGCAAGCCGAGTATAGGGCTCTGAAAAAACGGCTGGGTTAACTATGCCCGAAATCCGGCTCCAAAAATACTGCTCGGAAAATGGGTTGGCCTCTCGACGCAAGGCTGAAGAATATATTAAAAAAGGCTGGATCAAAGTCAACGGCCGGGTTGTTACCGAGCTGGGCACAAAAATTGATCCGGAAAACGACAGGGTTGAACTCTGCCTAAAAGCCAAACAAGAACAACAAAGATTTAACTACGTCTTGCTTAATAAACCAACCGGTTATGTGACAAATCTCCCTCAAAGCGGTGAAAAAGAGGCCAAAGAACTTTTACCCGCTAATTTTAGGGACCTAAATCCCGTCGGCCGACTGGACAAAGACTCAGAAGGGCTCCTCTTGTTTACCAATGACGGCGTTGTCGCCCATCGCCTGTCCTCCCCCGCGTTTGAACACGACAAAGAATACGAAGTAACGGTTGATAAGCCTATTGCCAGTGGCGTACTGGCTAAATATCGGCGGGGATTGGTAATTCTCGGAGAAAAAACAAAACCAGTTGAAGTTATAAAACTAAGAGGAACAACTTACACCTTTATTTTGCGAGAGGGGAAAAACCGGCAAATCAGGCGGATGGCAAACAAATTTCACTATCGGGTGCTAAAATTAAAAAGAACCAGGCTCTGGCGCTTAAATCTTGGCAATTTAAAAACCGGTCAGCACAGGTCATTGTCAAATAAAGAAAGGGAAGAATTACTGGCTACATTAAAAACTTAGAAAAACTTATCGACGGAAATATAGCGGGGGTGGGATTTTGTCCTGGTTGGAAGTTATCCGTCCCACACTTATTACGATTAAATTGTATCAAGAACCGTGTAAACCAGCAAGCAAAAATGTAGTTGTTAATATTAACTCCTCATTCATCAAGGCTTAGACAGGAAAGGAAGCAATTCACCAACACCTAAAATCATTGTGCCAATAGCCGGGATCAAAAGCATAGACCAGAGAGCTGTTGTTTGCGCCCTCAATTTTTTCGATTCCAACAGTTTGCGGCCCATGTGTACCCAGCCCTCTAAACAAGGATAAAAGCACATTGTCTATTTCCGGCACTTGAACGCTATATTGCTTATAAAATGTTTTTAACCGCGGATAAGACAACGAGGTAATAATCCTAAATTCCACATAATAATCACCATGCTTACTGCAGGGTCCAAGATTGCCGAATTTCTTGATAAGCGGACCAACTCTTTTCGTTTGGGGAGGAAGCGGCATTCTATTCATCTGACCAGCAAAAGAATTTAAGCGATAATTATTAAGCAGATAAGGAAAAGGGAAACCCGCTACCCATAATAAACCAGTAATTACTATAATAACTGTAAACAGAAAAAGTCTTTTCATAACAGGATTGACTTTGCCATTTGGTAAAACTCGGTTGTCTGTGTTGGTTTGCTTATTACTCTAATTATTATTTCCATATCGCAATGATAACAGAATTGAAGTTAGTGTCAAGCGGAATGGGTGAAATTTCTCGTCATTAATCACGATAAACGGCCAAAGGACGAGCCGTTATTGTTGACGTCCGAAATGCCGATATTGCTGTAGCGTATTGCAATCTGAAGCGATAAACGATATAATCGTATCACATAATGAAGCGATTAATCTGGCTAATCGCTTCAGAGGGGTGCCTGAATGAAATATATTTGGGAGCGCAAGAAGTGGTTTGATTTTGAGTATGACGAAACAGCCCTGCTTAAGCCCTTGAGCCAGCTGCGGGTCCTGGAGGGGAAATTATTGGGACGCGTCGCTTCCCTGGACATCAAGCTGGAGACAGAGGCCCAGGCTGATATTTTAGTCGAAGAAACCGTTCGCACCGCGGAAATTGAAGGACAAAAACTTGATCGTGAAGCGGTCCGTTCGTCGGTGGCCCTTAAGCTCGGGTTACCGCGAGGGATCGGCGTCCACGACAGAAACATTGACGGACTGGTGGATGTGCTGCTGGACGCGGTTCGTTTCCATGAAAAGCCTTTGACCTTGGAGCGGCTTAATGGTTGGCAGGCGGCCTTATTCCCCTCAGGTTATTCAGGTTTAAGAAAGATCAAAACGGGAAAATTGAGGGGCAAAGAGCCAATGCAAGTGGTGTCCGGTTCCATCGGCAGAGAAAAGGTGCACTTTGAGGCGATCCCCGGGGAACGCCTCCATGAAGAAATGCGGCTTTTCCTGAAGTGGTGGGAGACCTCGCGTGGCAGCCTGGACGGTATGCTGCGCGCGGCCGCGGCCCATTTGCGTTTTGTCACGATCCATCCTTATGAAGACGGCAATGGGCGTTTAGCCAGGGCGCTAACAGATATGGCCCTGGCCCAGGATGAAAAATTAAAGGTCAGGTATTACAGCGTCTCGTCGCAGATCATGCGCGCCAGGAACGAATATTACCAGATCTTGGAGGATGTGCAGCGCGGTCGCGTCAGCGCGACCGAATGGTATTTATGGTTCATCAAATGCGTGTTCGCGTCCATCAACCATTCGGAGGACAGTATTGCCAATGTGTTCAGGCGGGTTGAATTTTGGAATCAGCACGCGGCAGCGCAATTAAACGCGCGCCAGAAAAAAATCATCAGCCGCGTCTTAGAGGCGGGCCCCGGGAATTTTACCGGCGGTTTATCAACGCGCAAATACGTGAGCATCGCTAAAACCAGCCGCGCCACGGCCTTCCGCGAGATCGCCGATCTCCTGGACAAAAAAATCCTGCGCCAATTGCCCGGCAAGGGCCGCAGCGTCCACTATGACCTGATCTGGCCGCGAAAAAACGAGGAATAAGCTTAATCAGCTAATTTTTAGTTAAGTAGCGGGGGGCCGTTTTTGCCTTGGTTGGAAACCATCCGGCCTACCACACTTATTGCGATAAAATTATATCAGGAACCGTATAAACCGGCAAGTAAAATGCAATTATAAGCTTTAGTCCTCATTTTGCCTAATCGTATGCCATAATTGCAAAAAAGGAAGTGGCATTTTTATGTCAAATTATTTATCAATAAAAAATAAATTTAATTTACCCCCCAAGCTATCTCAGGCTGTTCTATTTTCTATTATCGAAGAAAAAAACGCAACAAGAAGAAAATATAAGGTATGTTGGGTGGTAAATTATGATAAGCAAGCAATTCTATCTGCTCCATAGAGGCGATGCTGCTTATTCAAGAAGTCCGATCTTTATCATCGCGGTTTCGGGCTCTGTTTGAACAATTTCCAGCGTTATATTTTGCCCATACCTAAATTGTGTTGCAGCGATTTGTTTTATCTGCCCCAGCGGCTGGTTCAGATCAACTCTTAATTTCTCCAAGATCGGAGCTCTGCTCTTTAAGTCATTATACGCAAAGGCCGTATCAATGACAATTTTCTCCGGCTCATCAAACAATTCTTCCGTCCGAGAAAGGATCGCCAGCAGGTTCACCAGTTGCGGCAAATATTCTACCTTAACCGGGGTAAAATAAGATGAGCCAATTGCAATCTCCGGGGTGACAATATCTTTAAGCAGCGGCCAACACCAGAAATATGCTCGGTCGAGCAGACGGCGAAAACCTTGTGAGCGGTTTAAGCCGGTTTCGCCAATCAGTTTGTCAAGCCGTGTAAAATCGCCTTCCTCCAGCCAGACATAATTGCACGGGCCAAAAAGTTGCTGCAGCCTGTCCTGATCAGACAATTTAACTCCCTCTTGAACAAAACGCTGATATCTTTGCAGCAATCTTGAAAAAAGAATGCTGTGGAATTTATCGCCGATCGGCTTGGCAGCGGAATCAAGGGAATTAACAACGATCAAAGTTGATTTTTGCGCCCCGGTGAAAAGCTCCATCAAGTCGGCAAAATAAAGAAAGTCGATATCCGTAAAAAAGCCGTGATACCGGATAATGAATTCGACCCTTTTCCTGCTGACCGGCGGCTGAAGTCCAAGCTCCAGCCATAGTGCGTCATTCGATTTCAGAAATTGATAGCCGGCTTCAGAATGATTGCCGCCGGTATCTACGGCATAGCCGATATCATGCAAACGCATGCCGGTTTCCAAGGAAAACCGATCGGCAGAGCAAAGCGCTTCCAGGTTTTCCCTAACCCAGCGGATATGACCCAGATATTTCTGATGATCTTCATATCGGCGGTTTTCCGGCAGAAGTGCGTGATAGAAAGCGCCTATTCTGCCCCCTTCAAGATGATGAAATAATTCAACCGTCCTTTTTACATGAGCAAGTCGGTTCGCAGCAATGCCCAAAGACCTCTGTACCTGCCAGATCAGCCGCCGTTCTCGATATGAAAGAGTAATTGCGTTGGGTTTCATTGCAGTATTCCCATGTATTTATCGACCGATTTTGCTCAAAATTGCACACATTATAGAATATGAGCTGGGCTATATAAGTAGATCGTGGGCAGGGGCGAGGGGGGCAAGCAGGAGTAAAAAAGACGATTACCTAATCATCGCCGACAATTGCTTGGCTAGATTATTCAGGGCTCGGTAAAATATCTCGTATTTTTCGGCACTGATAAGTTTCTTTGCCACGAATATCTGAAGACAGGCAACACACTCATAAACCGATCCTCTGGCCATAACATAGAAATTCTTCTTGTCTGATTTGTGGAATCTGCCTGCGCCTTCGGCAATATTTAAGGCAATTGAAGTTGACGCGCGCTGAAGCTGATCAATTATCCTAACGTTTCCTTTTTGGGTAACTGACTCCAAAAAGCTATCAACCTCTTGGATAAATTTTATCGCGTCTTTATAAACGGGGAAATCTTCAAAATCGAAAGGCATAGTGGGTTAATTATAACATTTTACCTTGTCCTCGTACTTGACCTTGTCCTATAAAAATCCGAACAGAGAACAAGGACTAGGACAAGGAGATAAAAATCCTCACTTCGTTCGGATTTTTATCTAGCGGGGGTGGGATTTGAACCCACGGCCTTCAGGTTATGAGCCTGACGAGCTTCCAGGCTGCTCCACCCCGCGTCGCTTGTGCTATAATTGTACCATGATTGAACTCAACGTTCAACACGACCTCAAGATGAGCCTGGAACTCGCGCTCTCCCCTCGCCTGCTTCAAATGCTCAAAGTCTTAAGCCTGCCTTACAACGAATTGGTCGACAAAATCATCCAGGAGACCGAAGAAAACCCGGTGCTTGAAGTTGAGCGGCAGGATGAATATGCTGAATTTATCAAATATCTGGCTTCGGACAAAAAGATCAAGAATCAAATTGATTTTACGGAAATGCCGGGGTTGGAGAATATCGGCAATGTCGAAAAAAGCCTGGAAGATCACCTGCTGGAACAGCTGGAACTCGAAGACCTGGAAGGACTTCATTACAAAATCGCTAAAAGTATCATTGAAAATATCGATAATTTTGGTTTCGTCATAAATTACACCAAACTTCGCGAAAAAATCATGAAGGAGTTCGCTGTTTCCCGCCCCACAGTAGACAAAGTCTTAAAAATCATCCAGACTTTTGAGCCGGATGGAGTCGGCGCCAGAAATCTAAAAGAATGTCTATTGATTCAGATTAACGAATATCACTTTGACAATAAGGCTCTGCAGCAAGTTTTGAGCCAGGCCGTAGAAAACCATTTGGAAGATTTGGCCCAGGATAATTACAAAAAAATAGCCGGAGCACTGGGTCTGACAGAAAATGGTGTCGTCGAAATTAAAAATTTCTTAAAAAACAACCTCAATGCCAACCCGGCCTCTGCTTTTGGCGGAGAAAACAGGCATGTTATCCCCTCTTTTGCCGTTGAAAAAGCCGACTCGGGTTACAAATTAATTAATCTGGAAACCCGTTACGGCCCCACGATAAACATATCGGATTATTACCTTAAAATGCTTAACAATCCAAAGACTGACGAAAAAACCAGGGAATTTCTCAAGGCCAAGCTCAAGACCGCCAAAAACCTGATTGAAGATTTTGCCAAAAGAGGTGAAACTTTACAAAAGATAGTCCGAAGAATAGTCGACTCCCAGGAAGAGTTCCTAAGCCGGGGGATTATCTGGCTGCGACCTTTGGCACAAAAAGAGCTGGCCGACGAGTTTGGGTTGCATCCGTCGACAATATCGAGAACGGTAGCCGCGAAGTATATCCAAACTCCGCAAGGGCTTTTTCCGCTAAAGGCCTTATGTCCCAGGGGACCCAAGGGTTTAACCGTCATCAGGATTAAAGCCCTGCTGGCCGGCATAGTAAAAAATGAGGCTAAAGCAAAGCCCTTAACCGACGCTCAAATTATGGTCATAATGAAACAGCAAGGGGCAAAGATCGATCGCCGAACCGTGGCTTATTATCGTAAGGAATTAAAAATTCCATCATCTAGCGAGAGGCAGTGTCATGAAAAAGAGTAAAAAAATAGGCAGCATTTTAGTCGTCGATGACGAAAAAAGCATGCGTGACTCAATGAACATGCTGCTACGCGACAATTATAATGTCCACATGGCTAAATCCGGCAAAGAAGCCATCAAGAGCGTAAAAAACCACAATATTGATCTCGTCCTTTTGGATATCCGCCTCCCTGAGATTGACGGTATTGAAGTTTTAAAGATTATCAAGGGAATTGACGACTCCATCGAAGTCATCATGGTGACCGCCGTCATCCTGGTCAAGCAGGCGGTAGAGGCTATCCGCATGGGCGCTTACGACTACATTACAAAACCGTTTGATATAGACGCGCTGCAAGACCAAGTGTCCAAAGCTTTTGAAAAAAGAGCCTTGCAGCAAGAAAACATTCTATTGCGTAAAATGATTGAGAAAGATTACCAGTTTGAAAAGATCGTCGGCAAGAGCAAAGAGATTCGGGAAGTCTTTAAGGTCATTGATGATGTGGCGCGCAGCAATGCCAGCGTTTTACTTACAGGAGAATCCGGAACTGGAAAGGAGTTGGTTGCTCGAGCCATTCATAACCGCAGCCCTCGCAAAGACAAGCTGTTGGTGGCAATCAATTGTGCCGCTATTCCAGAAAATCTCCTCGAGTCAGAGCTGTTTGGCCACGAACGTGGTTCTTTTACCGGCGCAACGGAGCGTCAAATCGGCAAATTTGAGATTGCCAACGGGGGGACTCTCTTCATGGACGAAATTGGCTCTATGCCCATGGCTATGCAAGCCAAGCTGCTGCGTGTTATCCAGGAAAAAGAGATCGAGCGCATTGGCGCGGGCCATTGCACTTCAATTGATGTTCGTATCATTTCGGCTACCAACTCAAATTTGCAGGCTGCCATAAAGAAATACAAATTTAGAGAGGATCTTTTTTATCGTCTAAATGTTATACCCATCCACCTCCCTCCCTTGAGAGAAAGAAGGGAAGATATCCCATTATTGGCCAACCACTTCCTGCACAAATATAACCGCGAATTTGGCAAAAAGATTAAAAACATTAAAAAAGAGGCCATGGATTTAATGGCCATCTATGATTGGCCGGGCAACATTCGTGAGCTGGAGAATTTAATTGAACGCTTATCCGTTTTGTGTAAAGACAAATATATTGACGCAAACAGGCTCCCCTCAGAAATCAAAGGGGCGTTTGGCGCCAGGGCTGTCACTCGAGACGCTTCACTTTTTGAGGCTGTCCAAAAGTTTGAAGCCGAATTTATCCGCACTGCCTTGCGGCAGACTAGCGGCAGAAAAGGCAAAACCGCCCAATTGCTCGGCATCCACAGGAATACACTTATTAATCTTGAAAGAAAATTTGGCCTCAAGCAAAAACGCTTAAATTAGTGTGCGATTTGCCCCCGGATAAACTTGCTTTGCCCATCAACATATGCTAAATTTACTCTCTGAGCGTGGTAATAAATTTGCTGTTATTGCCACAGAGGTGATTAAAATGGTGACTGAATTTAGTCCCACCGCCAGGAACAGAACAACCAAAGAATGGACCCCGGCCAGGGAATTTCTGCCTATTATTTTGGGGAAACAAATCGGCGGAGAATTAAAAGGCAAAGAGCTGGAAAAGCTGGCGCTTTTTGAAAAGGGCTTAGCCAATGAGCTTAAACAAGATGACACAATTGAACAAGCCATTACAAAGATTGTCAGGATGGCCGTGGCCGCGGAGTTTGGGGCGTCATTAGTAGCCGCCTCTGGCGCCAAACAAATGGTCGCGACAATAGCCCGGGGTATCTTGAATGATTCAGAACTACGCAAACAAGCGCTGATCATTGTCGATCGCTTTGCCCATGCATAATATTTTAATCGTCGACGATGAGTATTCCATCAGGGAATCCTTCTCTTTAATCCTCGAAGGAACCCACAAAATATTATTAGCGGCATCCGGAGAGGTCGCGCTCAAAACAATAGCTGACCAGAAAGTTGACATGGCCTTTCTGGATATTCGTATGCCGGGCATGAATGGCCTGGAAACCCTCAAAAGGATTAAAGAGATTGACCCGGATATTGAAGTCGTTATGGTCACGGCAGTCAACGACGTGCAAAAAGCCAGTGAAGCCATCAAGCTCGGGGCGCGCGATTATGTAATTAAACCTTTCGATGTGGACCATATCACCAAACTGGCTCAACAAATCCTAAGGAAAAAAAGCATTCAGCAACAAAGCGAAAAAATTCAAAACATAGCCGGACTAAAACTACCTGAACTTATCGGCCCAGGCGAAAAAATACTGGCGGTTATAAAATCCCTTGGCGAGATCAAAGACCATGAGCGTGTGCTCATTAGCGGGGAAACTGGCACAGAGAAAGAAACTATCGCCCAAATTATTCACGCTAAAAGCAGTCAGAGCACCCTGCCCTACCAGGCCACGCAGCTCTCCAGCCTAATGACACCAGCCAGGATAAAAGCTTTGCTTTTTGGCTGGGGCAAAGGGGAGAGCACCGTCGCGCTTGATGCCAAAAGCGGGCTTATTGAGCAGGTTAAAGGCGGAACACTTTTTATAGATAACATCGAAACCCTGCCGGCAGAAATTTTTAAAACAATTTCTTCATTAGAATTTTCTCGCAGCGATGATTCAACAAAAATACCCCTCAAGGCGCGCCTTATTTGCGGTTCCAGTTCTAATCTGGAAAGCACTATGCAGGCTTTCTTTGCTCAAGCTCACATCCAGGTTCCTGCCTTGCGCGAAAGAAACTCAGACATCCCCTTTCTCATCAATCATTTTGTTGAACAATACGGCACACAGTATGGCCAGGATACCAGGATCAGCACCGAAGCCCTGAAAGCTTTGAACAGTTACACCTGGCCAGGCAATACGCAACAATTAGCAAGTGTAATCAAACGGCTTGTCCTTTGTTCTTCGACAGGAAAAGTAGATGTGGACGACCTGCCCCTCGATATCCTCCTTAAAACCAGCGAAGCAGCCGGCAGCAATTTTATTTCCGCTTTTGAAAAAGAATATATTCGCGCTACATACAAAAAGTGTGGCAAGAACAAAGAAAAAGCTGCCAACCTCCTGGAAATTAACCCCTATTTGCTGGAAACAAAGTTGTAAGCAACCTGCCCGGAGCCGGAGTCGAACCGGCACGGCTTATGCAACCGAGGGATTTTAAGTCCCTTGCGTCTACCAATTCCGCCACCCGGGCAAAGAGAAACTACGGCACAAGGCGTTTTTTCTTCTTGATGCCCTGCTTAGTTTCAATATTACGCTTCCAGTCCTGCAGCTTTTCATCGCTCTGCTTCAAAAACTGGGTGATCTTATCTTCAAAAGTCCCGGGGGTTGGCCTATCCTTCTGATCCCTTGGAGTTCTTCTCCTCATCATCGTCTGCTGCTGTTGCTGCTGCCACTCCGGTTTTCCAACCTGTTTCATAGAAAGGTCGTATTTTCCTGTCTTGGCAGAACCTAATACTTTAACTTTAACCGTATCCCCCACATTAAGATGCTTACTTATGTCTTTCACATAAGTATCCGCTATCTGGGAGATATGAACCAAACCAGCATTGCCTTCGGGCAATTCGACAAACGCGCCAAACGCCGCCAGACCCGTTACTTTTCCTTCAATTTCTGATCCAATATCAATCGGCAAACTCGTTTCACCTCCCAATAACTTTATAAGCTTTTTCGGCTTTTTTGACGAATCCTAACCTGGTTCTGGCAAGTTCTTCAATCAACCTGTCGCCCTGCAACCTATTCAACCTATCGGTTAAATAATGATCCCGCTCGTTGCCCTGTTCGATATCAATCGTAACCCGTTGAATCTGTTGCTTTAATTCCAGATTATTCATTATATCCTGTCGGATAAAAAAAATAAAGTAAATGATAATCAGGATAAATAATATAAGACCTAATCTATTCATTGATTACAAAAACATACCCAGATACCAGACTAGAATCTTCTGGCCAAAAAACAAAGTGATTACACCTCCGGCGGCCAGAGCCGGGCCAAAGGGGACATAGTCCCCCATTTTCACCTTGCCAAACCCCAGCAAGACTAAGGCAACTATCGCTGCCAATAAATAAGCCAGAAAGAGCGCCAGCCACAACCCCCGCCAACCAAAGGCTGCCCCTAACATAGCACCTAAATATAAGTCCCCTTCTCCCATAGCGTCTTTTTTAAATAACATTTTGCCCACGGAACCTATTAAGTAAAGAATAAAAAAACCCAGCCCCGCGCCAATAAGCGCGGACAGAAAAAGATTCAACCCCCCGGAAAGATTAAACAGCAAACCGACGGCAACACCTAAATAACTCGCCACGCTTGGAATAACTTGATGCTCCAAATCAACAAAAAAGATAACTATCAAAAGCGACAGAAAAATCAGAGAAAAAGCAAAGGCAAAAGAAGACGTAAGCGGCGGGAAAGCTAAAGCGGAAGCAACGAATACACCCCCGCTTATAGTTTCAACTAATGGATAACGAAAAGAGACCGCCGCCTGGCAATACCCGCATGTCCCTCTTATGAGAAAATAACCAATAATGGGGATTAAGTCAATTACGCCCAACCTATGATTACAGTGGGGACAATGCGAACCCGGAAAAACAATCGATTCTTCACGCGGCATACGGTGGATACACACATTTAGAAAACTGCCAACAAACGCTCCGATAATAAAAAGAGAGATTAAATACATTCTGTTTTTAAGCCGGCGCACATCCTTGACATTAGAATACCGTGATTATATAGTAATTTAAGGCTGAAGTCAAAATCTGACGCCTCGAGGAAATAAGCAAAAATGCCCCTGCCAAATTATTTAGTTAAAAAGATTCCCAAACTACGGAATATTCGCAAAATCAGGCGAATAATTGATGATTGCCACATCAACTCCGTGTGCGAATCTGCCAAATGCCCGAATATCGGCGAGTGTTTTTCTCAGAATACTTTAACCTTTATGATACTGGGTGATATTTGCACCCGCCATTGCCGATTTTGCGGCGTGGCCAAAGGTTCGCCTCTATCCGTTGATCCTGAGGAACCGCAAAGAATTGCCCGGGCTGTCAAAAAACTCGGTTTGAAATATGTCGTTGTCACTTCAGTAACGCGCGATGATCTGGCTGATGGCGGGGCAAGTCAATTCGCCGAAGTCCTCTTACAACTCCAAACTTCCAACTCCGCGCTCCGAACCGAAGTCCTTATTCCCGATTTTCAAGGAAATAAAGCTGCTCTACAGACAGTTCTTGCTGCCAAGCCCTTTGTCCTCAATCACAATATTGAAACCATTCCCAGACTATATTTAACCATTCGGCCGGAGGCTGGCTTCAGGCGCTCTTTGGAACTTTTGTCCTGGGTAAAACGTCAAAAATCGAGCATTTACACAAAGAGCGGCTTTATGGTAGGATTGGGTGAGAAAAAAGAAGAGATTTTTGATGTCCTGATAGAGCTACGTTCCGCGGGGTGCGACGTAGTTACCATAGGACAGTATCTGGCGCCGACCAGGGCGCATTTTCAGGTGCAAAGGTTTGTCGAACCGGATGAGTTTTGCGAATATGAATCTTTTGGCAAAAAAATGGGCTTAAAGGTTTTTGCCGGACCCTTTGTGCGCAGTTCATACCGCGCGGGAGAAATTGTTAAATGAAACAGTCTGAACGATTGGCAAAATTACCGGTTTATGTTTTTGCTTTGCTGGATAAACTTAAGGCCGAAGCACGAGCTCAGGGTAAGGATTTAATCGATTTGACCATTGGCTCACCCAGCCACCTGCCGCCCAAAGAGGCCATCGACGCTCAGACTAAAGCACTCAAAGATCCTGCTTGCCATAAATACTCCAGTTTTGAAGGGGATCCCGCTTTTATTGCTGCAGTAATAGATTGGTGTAAAAACCAATACAATATTGACATAAAAAAGGATGAAGTTGTAATCCTGGTTGGCAGCAAGGAAGGCCTGGCTCATTTTTATCTTGCTTATCTCAACCCGGGCGACACAATCTTGGTTCCCATGCCTATTTATCCATCACACTTTAGGGCGCCTCTGCTTGTTGGCGGAGTGACAGAGATAATGCCAACCGATGAAAAGAATAATTTTCTGCCTGACCTGGATAAAATTGATACAAAGGTAGCTGATCGGGCTAAGATTATCACCCTTACCTATCCTACAAACCCTACGGCAGCGGTTGCGCCAAAAGAATTTTTTGCCAAAGCCGTGCAATTTGCCAAAAAACACGATTTAATCCTTATTCACGACTTTGCCTACGCAGAATTATACTTCGAAGGTAAAAAACCTGTTTCTTGTCTGTCAATTCCGGGCGCAAAAGACGTTTGCATTGAATTCCATAGCCTGTCAAAAACCTTTGGCATGGCTGGCTGGCGTCTTGGGTTTGCCGTGGGAAACGCGGCGCTTGTCGGCTCGCTAAAAAGCATTAAGACCAATTTGGACTATGGTCCTTTTGGCGCAACGGTAAAAGCTGGCATAGCCGCTTTAAAAGTAAAAGGTAGTTATTTAAAAAAAATGCGCGCCGGTTATCAAAAAAAACGGGATATTGTTGTGGAGGGCCTAAATTGTCTGGGCTGGAAACTTAAGAAACCTCAAGCAACTTTTTACCTTTGGGTCCCGGTGCCCAAAGGCTTTACTTCCATGTCCTTTGTTGAGCATCTTATGGATAAAACGGGGGTGGTTGTTTCTCCCGGCACCGGCTTTGGCGACTCGGGTGAGGGCTTTGTGCGTTTTGCCTTAGTCGAAAGTGATGAAAAGATAAAAGAGACCGTTTCACGACTAAAAAAGGCAGGCATCAGGTACAATGGTTAAACCAATTATCGGTCTTACTATGGGAGATCCGGCTGGGATTGGCCCCGAAATCTGTGCTCGGGCGTTAACCAACTATGAAATCCAGGCCATTGCCAATTGTCTGATTGTCGGCGACCGCAAATCAATCCGCGAAGGCATAAAAGTTTCCAAAATTCCTGACATTGAGATTAACTCTATTAATAATGTTTCTGAAGCAAAATTCCGCCGCGGCACGATTGACGTATTAGATCTTAACAATGTAAACGTGTCACGCCTCAAGGTCGGACAGGTCTCAAAGGCGGCCGGCAAAGCCTCGGTTGAGTATATTGAAAAAGCAATCCAACTTGCTAAAGATGGAAAGATTGACGCTATGGTTACCGGACCGATAAATAAAGAAGCCGCGGCAAAAGCCGGTTGTAAATTCAAAGGGCACACTGAGCTTATCGCCGCCAGAACCAAGGCCAAAGAGTATGGCATGATGTTTGCTTCTGATTCCCTCTGGATCATGCTCGTTACCACCCACATACCGCTTAAGAATGTAAGTAAAAGTTTAAACATAAAGAATGTTTTAAGGGCGATCAAACTCGCCCACGAAACACTTTTAAAATCAAAAGGAAAAAAACCCAAAATCGGCGTCGCCGGGCTTAATCCTCACGCCGGAGAAGCCGGTTTATTTGGCAACGAAGAAATTAAAATTATAAAACCGGCGGTGGACGAGGCAAAAAAAATGGGCATTAATGTCAAAGGGCCGATATCTCCCGATGCCCTGTTCTATTTAGCCAACATCGGTATGTTTGACATTATCGTCGCCATGTATCATGACCAGGGGTTGATCCCACTGAAGCTGTTGTCTTTCAACCATTCAGTCAATGTTACTGTGGGTTTACCGATAATTCGAACCTCGGTTGATCATGGCACCGGTTTTGACATTGCCGGCAAAGGCTGGGCCAATCCCCAAAGCATGATTGAAGCGATTAAAGTTGCCGCCCATTTTGCCAAGACCAAATAATGGTCGCGAGTCGCGAATCGCGAGTCCCCAGTCTGTCCCGGATAACAAAAGAGCTTCTGGCTAGTTACAATCGACATCCACGCAAACGTCTGGGCCAACACTTTCTAACCGACCCTCAAGTTTTACAAAGAATTATCAACGCGGCAGAACTTGACATAGACGACCTGGTGATTGAGATCGGCTCCGGCCTTGGCGTCGTTACTTCAGAAATCGCTAAATTGGTCTATCATTTAGTCGCTATAGAAATTGACAAAGAATTACTAAAGATCAGCAAAGATGTGCTCAAGCTCTTTCACAATATCAGCTTTGAGCCCAAAGACATTTTAAAAATCGATCTCCATGAGCTGGCTCTGGGCAGGAAATATAAGATTATTGGCAATCTCCCCTATTATATTACTGCCCCAATAATAGAAAAGATTCTCGAGGCAAAAGATAAAGCAGAGTTAGCTGTGTTGATGGTACAAAAAGAAGTAGCTGAGAGGATGGCGGAGGCTCCCGGCTCAAAAAAATATGGCTCCTTTTCTGTTTTTGTGCAGTATCATGCTGAGGTTAAATTAAATTCTTTTGTCTCCAAATCTTCTTTTCTCCCCTGGCCGGAAGTTGGCTCTGCCCTTGTGGTTTTAAAACCCCACCAAACACCAAAATACAAAGTTAAAGATGAAAAACTGTTTTTTGACATTGTCCATGCGGCTTTTCAACAGAGAAGGAAACAGTTGAGCAACTCCTTGTCCGAATTCAAGATTGAGGGAATTGATATTGATTTGAGCCGCAGGCCGGAAACTTTAGGCATTGATGAGTTTGTGAAAATCACCAATTACTGCTATAATCCATCGTCATGATAACAAAAGCAAGTGTTATAGGTGCTGTTCTCGAAACGCTACAAAATGCCCATATGTTGGCTTCCAGACAAATGGGTAAACATACATGCGGTCCGGTTGTCCATAATCAATCACCAAAAGATCCGCATCTTCTTCTCCCTTCCAGCTACCACTGCTGAAATAGCGAACTCGGCCACCTAATTCTTCATCGTAGTAAACTTTCTTAACAAGCTCATCAATCGTGAAAGAGAATCCTGCTCCATGGTCGTGTCCACGGATATAAATCATGGGCTTTTCCTTTGAGAATTGCTCCAGTCCCATCGACGCACGCCCTGTCTGACATTGTTTAAAAACCTCCCTGACCCTATCAAGCACCGCATCCTGCTTGTAAATTTTCCATTCATCACGACCGGTTCCTTGACTCTTTATGGCAAACCATAATCTCTCCGCCAGTTCCATCCAATGCATAAAATTGGGCCAAAGCCTGCTAAATATTTTCTTCTCCAAAAAAGTTAAAACTTTGACAATCCTATCTCCGCTCTTTTTTCCTTTCACGCTATGACGATCGGCTTGATGCCCATGTTCAATATACACTTTTCCGTCAAAATAGGTCCCGGCTGGTGGCAAATAAACATTTAGTTGCAGTTTCTCTCTCCGACGGGCAACATCATCCAGGGCGCCATCATGGTTGCCAACAATCTGCAAAACTTTCGGCAAAAAATCAATTGCGTTCATAATAAGATGGTTCGCTGCCTGGATTTGGGGGAAGTTGGCTTTCCAGACAAGCAGGTCAAAATAATCTCCGTTATGAACAACAGGAGCCTGCAGCTTTCTGATTAGCCAGTATAAGCGCAACAAATCATCCGTGCGGGGGTGTGCCTCACCACGCATATGCACGTCAGAGATGACAAAAGCCAGCTTTGTTTCTTGTTCGGATGTTGGCTCCAGGGTAATCTCCCTGGAGGGCAAAACATTGATGGTATAAGGCGCGCAAAATCTGGGATCAAAAGAGCGACGAATACCGCTCATAGATAATTTTCGTGCGTTCTGGATCTCTTCCTCTAGCAACCTAAGTTGAGCAATAGTCTGAGGATGTCTCTCCATTATCTTTGTCCTTGTAGCCTCCGCCCCTCTTTTGTTTAGATCACGCAGCATGCCGCCAGCCACAGCATCCAGGGCCCGCAGGCGGAGAAAAGGGTTAAAAACAAAGGTCTTCACTCTCCCAGGAAAGCTATGGGCAACAGCGGAGGCCTTTTTCTAGCTTAACAATAAACGCCCTGTTTTCTCCAAAAGAGAGCCGCCTCAAAAAGTTTTCTCCCCAGCCTACATTAGCTCTGGTCTGCACCCCATCTGGAGAATATAGCTTGTATCGTCTTTGAAAAAGTCTGTAGCCATTTGCGCCTACCACATGTCCAAGCCTCTTTGCCATAAGCAAATTATTTAAGCGGGCGCGCGCCTGCTGCTTTAATGATTTTACGTTTATCCTTCCCCCGTGTAGCTTTAATGTTGCTCGATTTAAAAAATATGCCATATTAGCTCCTCTTATCTATATAATTCGCCATTTTTAACTGATAATTTCACAATTTCCACTAATTTGACTTTGCAAAACATTCTAACTATAATGACCACTATGAACGCTAAAATAAGCGTAATTGGCGCAGGAAACGTTGGCGCAGAGGTGGCCAGGCGGATCGTGGAAAAAGAGCTGGCCGACGTTGTACTGGTTGATATCATCGAAGGCATTCCCCAAGGCAAAGCCCTGGATATGCTCCAGGCTGGTCCGATTGTTGGCTACAACAGTATCATTACCGGGACCAACGATTTCGCAGAGATTAAAGATTCACAAGTTGTCGTTGTCACTGCCGGTTTAGCCAGAAAACCCGGCATGAGCCGGGATGACCTGCTGCAGAAAAACGCCGCGATCGTTACCTCGGTTGTTGAGAATATCAAAAAGTATGCGCCGGATTCAATAATTTTAACCGTTACCAATCCCCTGGACACCATGACATATCTGGCCTGGAAAGTTTCTGGTTTCGCGCCAAACCGGATATTGGGCATGGCCCCCCTTCTGGATCTGGCCAGGATGTCGGCTTTTATCGCTATGGAGTTAAATGTGCCGGTTACTGAAGTTAAATCCATGGTCTTAGGAACACACGGAGATTTAATGGTCCCAGTCCCCAGCCAAACAACTGTCTCCGGCAAACCAATTTCAGAACTTATATCCAAAGATAAAATAGACAAAATTGTAGACCGGACCCGCGATGGCGGGGCAGAGATTGTCGGTTATTTAAAAACCGGCTCAGCCTACTACGCCCCTTCAGCCGCGGCCGCTTATATGGTTGAAGCAATATTAAAAGATAAAAAAGAAATCATTTCGGCCTCTGTCTATGCCAACGGAGAATATGGGTTAAAAAATCTTTATATTGGTCTACCGGCAAAAATAGGCGAGAAGGGCGTTGAAAATATTGTTGAGATTAAGCTAACCATAGAAGAAAAACGAGCCCTGCAAAAGTCAGCTGAAGCCATACGAGAAAACAATGGCAAAATTATTCAATAACAATTCCCCACATTTTAATGTGGGGTTACATAATTTTCCTCAAAAGAGGGATAATGGGCGCCCCATAATAAATTATGGGGAATAAATCATGCGTGAAATCGTAGCCAAAAGGATTGGCGAGGTAGTGAAAAAACTTTGCGTAGAAGCCAATACCAATCTTTCTGAAGATGTTGCTGAGGCTATAAAAAAAGCTCTTAACAAAGAAAAATCCCCCACCGGTCAAGAAATTCTGCGACAGATTCAAAATAATGCCGGGGTGGCCTGGCGCGAAAAACTTCCTTTATGTCAGGATTGCGGCCTGGTCATCGTTTTTGTTGAGGTGGGCCAGGAAGTACACATTATTGACGGCACAATAGAAGAAGCTGTTAACAACGGGGTTAGAGATGGCTATAAAGACGGCTACTTGAGAAAATCAGCAGCTAAAGATCCGGTTAAAAGAGGCAACACCGGAGATAATACTCCTGCCATTATCCACACTGAAATCGTCCCTGGTGAAAACATTAAAATCAGGCTGTTAACCAAGGGGGGCGGCGCTGAAAACTGCAGCGCCATCAGGATGTTTAAGCCCACCTCAACCAAAGAAGAGATAAATAATTTTATTCTGGAGACGGTGGAGAAGGCTGGCCCCAATGCCTGCCCCCCGATTATTGTTGGAGTTGGCGTCGGGGGAACCTTTGACTATGCCGCTCTACTGGCAAAAAAATCGTTGCTCCGCCAGGTTGGGGAAAGAAATAGCGACAAAGAAACCGCCGAATGGGAAAATGAGCTCCTGGTAAAAATCAACAAGACCGGCATTGGTCCAATGGGGCTGGGCGGGACAACGACAGCTCTGGCGGTCCAAATTGAAAAGTATCCCTGCCATATATCGAGCTTACCGGTCGCGGTAAATATCGAATGTCATGCGCACAGATATAAAGAAGCGTTCATATGAAATCCGTAATCCAGAAAATTCAATCTCCAATAACTGATCAAGCGGTAAAAGCCTTAAATATTGGAGACAAAGTGTTAATTTCAGGTAAAATTATTGTGGCTCGGGATTCGGCTCATCAGCTTTTTGGCAAAAACCTACCTTTTAAACCCAGGGGCGCGACTTTGTACTACGCCTCCCCCAGCCCAACCAGGAAAGGCCAAATTATCGGCTCCATCGGCCCCACCACCTCTACCCGCATGGATCGCTTTACCCCCGATCTACTGAAACTCGGGGTAAAAATAACCATTGGTAAAGGCTATCGTGGAAAAGAGGTAATTGCTGCCATGAAAAAATATAAGGCTGCTTATCTTGTTGTGCCAGGCGGTATTGCCGCCGCCAATTCAAAATATATTAAAAAATCAACCGTCATTGCCTATCCCGACCTCGGTTCCGAAGCGGTTTTGGAACTGGAGGTCGTCGACTTTCCAGCCATTGTTGCCATTGATTCCAAGGGTCATGACCTGTTTGTCCAAGGCAAAAAGAAATACAGTGTTAAATAGATTTAAAATAGTTTTACCGTCATTGGTCGTTGGTTTATTAGTCATTAATCATTCTGCCTCCATAGCGAAGGAGTATGATGGAATTTGGTTTATGGGTTTCAACCTCAAGCATGAATTGCTGCAAAACGATAAAGTCCGCGGTGCCATTATCCGCGTAATTGATCGAGAGTACAGCGAAGAAACCGCGCCAATCAGTATTATACCCCCCGGCATGCTGGGTTATGACCCGGATCTGGGAGCCCAGCCTCACGACACAAAAGAGGCCAAAGCTATGATGAAAGAAGCCGGCTATCCAATAAACGATGAACGAATAAAAAAACTCTCCATCTTGCACACTGACGGCGTAAAGACTATCGCCATGGCCGAGAGAATAATTAATAACTTGAAAAATATCGGTATGAAAGTCGAAGCAACAAAGGTCAGCTTTGAAAATGAAGAAGAATGGGTAGAAGAATTAACCTCCGGCAATCACGATTTCTTTCTCATGGGTTACAAAGCCGGCATCTCGCAGCTATTTACCGAAGAGGCTAACGCGGCACGATTTGACAGCTACAGCTTAATTGAACCGCTCTTCGCCAGCAGCGGTGAAGCCAACTTTACCGGCTACAGCAAAGCGGAAGTTGATAATCTTTTAGCCAAACTTACCGGCATTAATCTCGCGCTCCAAAGCGAACGGCATATAAAGCTCAAACAGATCAATCAGCTGCTTGCCAAAGATCTACCGGTGGTCGTGCTTTTTTATATCGAGAAACTATGAATGACGCAAAACCCCATACTGAAGTATGGGGAATAAAACCAGAAAAAAATTCCACACACTTTAGTGTGTGGTTATAATATACAACAATGGACTCCATCGATGTCTTTTTAAAAGTTAAGAAAGAAGACATCTATCTAATTTGCCCGTACTTTGAGGCTTTTGAAGGTATGGCTGCCATCCGCACGCCAGAACCGGCTGAGGGACCATATGCGACATTGAAACTTATGGTTTCTCCTGATTTCAAAGATGATTTTGACAAGTTGCTGGCCAGCCTAAAAGGGAGGCTCGATTTTGAACAAATATCTGGATAAATTTAAAGATTTTTTTCAGCCCAATGAGGTTGTCAAAAATATCCACGAGATAGATTTTGCCAGGCTCAAAAGTCAGGGCATTACCGCTCTAATTATGGATATTGATGAAACCTTAATCCCCCGCACGTTCCATGATGTTTCGCCCGAAGTTTTTGAGTGGGTGGTTGCGCGCAAAGAAGAGGGCTTTAAACTCTGTTTGACCTCAAACAGCCGTCATCCTTTGCGGGTAAAGTACATCGGCGATACTCTTAATGTCCCCTCTATGTCGCTCGGACTTAAACCTTTACCTTTTGCCTTTTGGAAATCAATGGAAACATTGGGTTCTAAACCGGAAAACACGGCTATGATCGGAGATCAACTATTTATGGATATTTTAGGTGCCAACCTGGTCAAGCTCTATTCAATTTACGTTAAACCCATGACTCCAGAAACTTTTCTGCCGAGGATATGGATGCGGCGGGCTGAAGAGTGGCTCTTAAAGGAAGTTTAAACTAAGCTTTTCAACGCCTGTTTGACAATACTTTCAACATTGCTTGTGGCAAGATCAACACCTGATTTCATAATCGTTTCGCGGGCTTCGCCTGGGGAATAACCAAGGGAAATTAGAGCAGAGATCGCATCCGAAACTACAGCTTCGTCACCCGGAATGCCTAGCGTCATCTCGGATGGTGTTAAAGCATAAGCCTTGGCTACTTTTTCTTTTAATTCAATAACCAATTTCTGGGCAGTTTTCTTACCTATCCCTGGAACAGAAGTGATCAAATCAGCATTGCCTTGAGCAATGGCCGCGGCCAGCTTATCAATTGGAAAAGCGGAGAGAATCGCCATAGAGGCTTTGGGCCCCACTCCACTCACCGTCAGCAAGAGAGAAAAAAGTTTTCTTTCTTCCTTTGACAGGAAACCGTAGAGCGAGATATTATCCTCCCTAACAACCTGATAAGTAAAAAGCTTGGCCGCTTCGCCAATTTTGGGCAGGCGCGATAGTGTGGAGCTGGTAACATTAACATGATAACCAACATTGCCCACATCAATCACAATGTAGTTCTTATCAATATGTTCTAATATCCCATTAAGATGCGAGATCATAAGCTTGTTAGTTTACAGGAGTGCTGGTGGCAGATGGCAATAGCCAAAGCGTCGGCCGCATCGTCAGGTTTAGGCAGAAAAGAGAGTCCGAGTAATTGTTTAACCATGGCTTGAATCTGTTTTTTATCGGCCCGACCATAGCCGGTAATGGCTATTTTTACTTCGAGCGGAGTATATTCTGCCACCTGAATTTTTCCTTCAGCCGCAGCCAGGAGGGTCATCCCCCTCGCCGCCCCTACTGATATGGCGGTTTTGACGTTTTTGCCAAAGAAAACTTTCTCAATAGCCACTATCTGCGGCTTATAATCTTTGATCAGTCTTTTTAGCTCGTTGTAGATAATACGCAGTCTGCCTTGAGAACTTTCTGTGGTGGAGGTATAAATAACGCCGTAGTCAACAAATACTAGCTTGCCATTCTTCTCTGTGATCAACCCGTAGCCAGTTGACGCTGTTCCCGGGTCAATTCCCAATGTAAGCATTGTATTCATTTTAGCACGGATCGGGGTGAGGTTAAAGGCTGATCTCAACGTTACCAGTGATATCGGTCAGGCGGTAATTTGGAGAAGAGCTAATCTCTCGATCGGCCCGCAGAGTCAGATCAACAAAATCGCTTAAAGCATATTTGGTTCTCAAAGAATAGGCTGATTTCTCCGTTGTCGCTCCGGAATAAGATTTAGAATAAGTATACTCAAAATCAACGCGCAGTTTGTCGCCCAAATGGTAAATTATCCCGGCTCCCGGAGAAAATGTATAGGTTATCTGCGAAAGGAGATAATCTGTTGTCCGACTATAAGCTCCGGAAAGAGAAAATGTCCATATCTCCTGCGGGTTCCAGATACCCTTAAGGGCGGCGGTATGGGTTTTGGTATCGGTAAGGTTGGCCAAGGCCTCCATTGTTCCCTGATCGATTTTTTGATAGGTGTAACGCGAATCGATTGAAAATTTTTCAGAAAGAGAGCTCTTAATAACAGCCTCAAATTTATTCCCCACATCCCTCCCTTGAGTATAGGTATGGGGTTCCTGAGTCGAGGATAAAGTTCTTGAATCACCCTTTTCCACTAAATAGTTAAATTCCGTGGAAAGAATCTGAAAAGGGGCCATTTTTATGGTGTAAAGGATCGAATTGGTATCCAGGCTGTTCTCCTTAACCGCATAATTGGGAGAATCGCTTTTATAAATACTATAAGAGTTGCCCAACTTGTAAATTAAACCCAAGAGGGCGTATTGGACCGGGATTATATTTATCTCCGCCTGCTGCTGTTCATTGTTATAACTTAACCCCTGGGTCCTAACAATGCGGGTAAAATTTGGCTTATATAAGTAACGTAAGCGTATGGCTTTAATCGGCCTATAATCAAGGGAAAATGATCCCGCTTGCTTAGAAACTGCTTCGGAAGTGGCTGAAAACTCTTCCAATACAGATGTAATAGTATATTTCCCGTCCGTTTTCAAGGTTTCATTGGGTTGAGCACGATATGACAGATCAAGCACGTCAGTGTTGCCTTGTAGGCTATCCACAATTTTGTTCAAAGAAGAAGAAACGAAATATTGTTTGGACGGCGTGGCAGACAAATTTAAGTTATAAGTGCGACGATATGGCTGCAACCCGCCGGGCTCCTGACGATTCTCCAGCTCAACGTTTGAGGAAAAAGTAACCTTATCAAGCCCAACCGTTGCGACGCCAACATTCACCTTCCTATAATTAGTTGCTTCTTTCGTGAGTGAGCCGCTCAACCATTTTTCAAGCGTCCCCTTTAGGCTTCCGGAAAGAAAGCCTATTTGATGGATCATCTCAGTAGAATTTTTCGTAATAACCCTCTTGATTGAACTGCCGGTTACCGGATCATTGCTCTCATCGATTTCTGAAAAGTTGTATTCGAGTGACGGCAGCTGCTCCGGAATTAATTGAAAGCCGGCTGTTTTGTAAATATTTTCGTAAACAATTCCTCTTTGCGTGTATTTTTCATACCCATAATTACCCTTACCGCCAAAAAGAGAACCTGGCCGAAAGCTTAAAGTTCCACTATACTCCCAGACGGCCTGTTTTGGCTCTGGCTCCGCGATAGGACGATAGCTAGAGCCAATCTTTTTCACATGCATATCAATGCCCAGTGGACCAAGAGTCGAATTAACGTTGAATTTCGCGGCTCTGCCGCTTTCCTTGGTTGAAGCGGCAGAAAGTATATTTAAATTATTGGCTGAATAGGCTATTTCACCATCAACGGCAATATTGTCCAAAATAAAGCTCCCATCTACGCCAACCACGGAGTGGCTTTGCGGATCAAAGGCCTCTTGGCTCATGCTGCTCCGAATTGTTTGCGCTCCGACAAAACTATCAGAATCGTCCAGGTAGGTTGCTCCGAGTTTAATGCCAGACCGGGGTTTAATAAATCCCCGCAAGCCGTATGTCGCATGCTGATAAACCGTTTGTCGGTAATCATAGTAAATATTGAGAACGGATTTTGTATTAATAATCTTTTTAATAAAGGAGATTGTCCCTGCCTGATAATCAATCGTGTAATCTTCGCCGCGGCTTTGCAGGATACCGTCTAAATAAATTCTTTCGCTATCAATAACAACCGGTGAGTATCCCAGTTTGTACGGTCCCTGCGTCCCATCTCCATACATCCGGCTGAATTTTGAATAGCCCTTGGGTGAAGAATAAAGCGCGGAGAACCCCCATTGACCATAATCTCCCCTAACTCTTGCCCCGGAGAGTACTTTGTTTAACTTTGCAAACTCGGCTTCAGTTAAGTCTGCGGTAAAATCACCCAGGTAGGCTTCTGTGCTGGCTCGCTTTAAAAGTATGGAGATTTTTTCTTCGTTTTCTCCAACCTGGGAAACTCCTATAGCATTAGTTTTATATAGAGTGGCATCAATATCCGTACCTGCCGTGCTGCCGGAAATATTCACACGCAAAGTTTCCTCTCTGCTTTGAGTAGTCCCTGCCGTATATCCCTCTTTTGAACCCTCCAGTGTGCGGGTTTTAAAACTGATGCTCTGGCTCCCTTTAATTACCAAAGGAGAGGCTTCCGGACTCATAACCTCTCCTTCGGTACTAATCAACAACGATATTGTTTCTTCTTCTGCATCGACAGCTGACTCCTTGGCTTCCGTAAAGATAATATCTTCATAAAGTGAAACAATTGACTCCTCCTCAGCCGAAATCTTCTCTTTAAATGCCTGATACCAAACAACACTCTTTGACAAAACATGGCCAGGATATCTTATCCAAACAACAAAAAAATGTCCGCCATCTTTATAATCGCCCGGAATTTCAAACTTGCCCCACCAATGCCCCTGGCGATATTCCATGGGAATTTTTAAATCGCGATCAGAATATATGGTTATCTTTTGGGCAGGCTTAAAGGTGCGCAGGCGTAACGTTATCGTTTCTCCAATGGCTGGCGGATAATCAGGATAGTAACTTAACCCATACTCGTCCGTATAAATTGATCTTTCGTAGAATAGATTTTTTGCCGTTTCTGCCCGTGCCGAAGCACAGACAAATATAACAATGATTGAAACAGTTAAAACATTCAATTTCCAAGGCATTCGCATACTCCCATGCTATATATCGTCAATTTCTAGCTCGGATTTCAAAATTTGCCCGCCATGATATAATAAATAATCTATGTTTAAGGTAATTATTGCCATCATACTCCTGGTCTGCAGCTTAGCCAATAGTTCGCAGGCTGAATTTACTCAGGCAAAATTCACCAAATTGCGGCAAAAGCTCGACGCGCTTGTCCTCCCCTATGGTGTCAAAGTTGGCTTATGTTTTATAGACCTGCAAAACGGCAAAGAGCTCCAAATAAACGGCAAAAATAAATTCCCCGCAGCCTCTGTGGCTAAATTACCGGTTATGGCCACTGGTTTTCATTTGGCCGAATCGGGCAAATTGGATTTGGGCCAGAAAGTAAAATTTAAAGAAAAAGATAAGCTTGCTGGCTCTGGTGTTTTACGCTGGATGAAAGCAGGCAATGCGTATACCATCAAGAATCTAATCCGCCTAACTATCGTTTTATCAGACAATACCGCCACCAGAATGGCCGTACGACAAATCGGCCTGGAAGAAATCAATAATTATCTGAAAAAATGCGGGCTGAACGATACTGTTATTGTCGACGACACCATGCTCAACGACCCGGCCCTGACTCAAAATTATAATACTACAACCCCGTATGATATGGCCCGGCTAGTTGCCCTGATAAAAAATTCCGCTTATTTTAGCGCGGCATCAAAAAAACAAATGTTGGCTTACATGAAATTCCAACGCTATCGCTGGGGCCTCTGGAAAGGGGTGCCCAAAGGGATTAAAATCGCGAATAAAACGGGAAACCTGGACAGGGTGCTTAATGACGTTGGAATAGTTTATGCTCCATCCGGCAATTACGCGCTCGCAATCTTTACTCATGGCTTTCAAAAAAATAAAACTGCCAGAAAAGTGATCAATGAAATATCAAAAGTTGTTTACACGGTTTTTGAATCTGCTAATAAATAGTCCGAAAGCTGTTGAATTCCCCTGTAGCCGTCTCCCTATTTGCTTTGTAGTCCCTCACCCTTTTTTATAAGACTCGCATTAATATTATCCTCGCCCTGATTAATGGCCTGGGTCACGGCCATATCACACAACTCGAGCGATAAGCGGGGGTTTCCCATTGAAACCTCAAAAATCTTTTCCAGCGCCGAAGCGGTAAAGGGATGGGTCCCTTTCCCCCCCGCATCTTCAACTCGGGCAATTAGCAAAGTCTTAAGATCATCAAAATCCAAGTTATCCAAAGAAATATTCAGAACCAGGCGTTCATAAAGCGGCTTTATCTCATTTTTTAATTTATAAACAGTTTCTGGCAGACCGGCCATAACCAAAATCACATTATCCATATCACCCAATGTGCGCAAGGGATGCTCCATTTCGGCCGTAAACTCGTGCGCTTCGTCCAATAGCAAGACCAGATTTTTCCCCATTTTCTTGCGTAAACTGTCCAAATAGTAGATATTATATTCGGTTTTATCGTCTGTTTTATGGCCCATGCTGCTAATAATAAACTTGAGTAATTGGCTAAATTCCTGAGGCGGGCGCGAAAGATAGACAGGGTGTAACGCTTGAGGGAGATAGGCGCCTAACCAGCGCAACAAAGTTGTCTTGCCACTTCCCAAAGGCCCCACCACCAAGATGTGGCCGCTGCGTGAGCTGATTTTTTCCAATATCTGCTTAACTTCTTTTTTGTATCCAGTAAAAAGTTCCGGATGACAATCCAGAGTAAACGGATTATTATGCCAACCCATTTTGTCGTACCAGATCTTTTGTTCTTCGGAAACCGCCTGCCACATCTTTAGCCCTACCCGCGCGCCGCAATGCGGACAGAATTCCTCATTGGCCGGAAGCTTGGCTTTGCACTTGAAGCAAACAAGCTTGCGTGTGCTTCGGCCAAAGATTTTATCTATAGCTCCCTTTATAAAAATAATTAAAAACACCAGGAAAACAACCGAAGCTATCCCGCCCAACAAAGTTACTCCAAAAACACCAATGTATGGCTGCCACCAGGAGCGGGCTTCTTGTTCCTTTATCTTGGACTGGATCATGGTTACATAAGACAAGGCCTCATTATTTTCAGAATCAAGCTCCAAAATCTTTGTAAAAGCTGCCAGGGCTTTCTCCAGGGCGGCTTCTTGAAAGGCCCCTTTCCCCTCGGCCAAATATTTATCGATTTCCTCAGTTTCTTTTACTCGAGTCTTGATTGAAACCACATTTGTTTCGCGAAGAATACTATTCTTCAGCTCCAAAGCTTCTTTATGCTTGGGATCAATTTTTAAAGTGGCGGAAAGGTTTTTTAAAGCCCCCTTCAGATCTCCGCTGATATACTGGATCGCGGCTTTATTAAAATATTCTTGTGCCGCGGTCGGCTTGCCAAAACTGGCTGATTGAATAGAGAAAAATAAAACAGAGGCAATAATTAAGATGCTCTGAATTGTTCTCGCCATTAGAGTTTCCTTTTCTTGGCCTTTATTACCATGTCTAGCCTGCTTAGCATTGTTTTTATTTCCATGCTGTCTGGATACGTTCTGAATATGGCCAACAACTGCGCCCTGGCTTTTTCATATTCCTGCCCGGCTATATATTGTCTTACAACTGGCAGAAAATGAACCAAACTAACCGGCCCTTTCGGTTTAGCCACAGATTTCTTCCGCGGAACAACCTTTTTACCAGGCTCAACTTTGGAACCAACAACCGGCTCCTTCAGAACGCTTGCCTCAGCCGTGGGTATTTTAACTAACTTCTCTGTCAATTCAACTTCGGTTGTAGGCCCTAAGCCAATGAGCGTTACCAAAGCCGGCTCACCGACGTAAAAAGGCTGGGTTTCACCCTCAAAAATTTTTCCCTCAATATCAGTGGCAGTAAGTTTAGCATGATAGGTTCCTTTTTTAAAGCCATAGGGGATTTCCCAATGGCTATGCCAGGTATAGGTTCTTCGCTCAAAACTCAGTTTAATTCTTTCGCCATCTGGCATGGCGGCGATAACTTGGGTGGTATCTATCGGCGCCCCCACCACAACATGCACCACATCACCCGGCAAATAAACCTTTAGCCCTGGGTTATATCGTGGATTTTCAAATTCCTCTTGAGGGTAAACAGGAATAATCAACAAGAAAACAAAACAAAGTATAACAAAATATCTCATTAATTACCGCACTTCTCCCTCAAGCGCTAATGTCGGTTTGCCGTTTATTGAAAAAGAGACATAACTGGTTGCCAGGCCAGGATCATTATAATAGGCATGGTAAGCATAATCTACTCGAAAACCAGCAGTTCCAAGCGATACTCCCGCCGATGGGTTCCAATTAGTTTGCGTGCCGGAGGATGCGTCAACACTCTGGTCCATCCCTGCTCTTAGCATAAAAAATTCATTCATTTTATATTCGGCACCTATGTGCATGGTGACCGGCCGCCCGCTTTGCACTGGCAGATCGGCATCGTAGGCAATTAAAAGTTTATTCCCGAATCGCATTGGCTTGACGGCTATGCCAACTTTGTGCACGCTGGCGATGGCCTCTTCCGCACCACTTGAGTATCGCACCACTCCTCCCAAATCTACCGGAAGAAAATTCTGGCGGTTATAGCCAAAACTCAAATAAGGGTTATATATATATTTTATGCCAAAGTCTGAGCTCCAGCCGGTAGAAGTCTGTGTCGCCCCACCTGTCCAACCGCGGCTAAAATATTTTAGGTTTATGCCAAAAAAGACATTTCGGGAATATCCAAAAAATCTTGCCAGGGGGGTGCTGTAAGTTAAAACAAAAAGCGTATCATGATAATCGGCGAAAACACCCGTGGAACCAACAAAAGTTAATACCTGGCTAACGCCGGTATTTACAAAACCCGCTCCCACCACCCCAAAAGAGCCAGGGATAACACCACAGTATTCAGTATAGTAAACATCCCCCAAAAGATTTGTGTACATTGTCATCGCCTGAGGAGCTTTAATAGCCGCTATCCCTGCCGGATTTATAAAGGCGCCATCTGCATCATCAGCTATGGCGGTATTTGCTCTGCCCATGCCCAAAGGCCGCGCCCCCCCACCAATGATCATTGGATCATCTGTTGTACCCACAATAGCGGAAATTGCCGGACAACTCCCAAAAGCAAGCAAGGTAAGCACCACCATAAAAACAATTGCTAAACGTATCACTGATGTATCACCCCATATTTCATCTGCTTAATAAATTCTTTCTGGCCATCAACTACGCGATAAATGCGAACAAAATAAACTCCGGCTCCAGCCACTGATTTAAAGGAGGTAATGCCATTCCAAACTACATTGTTTTCGCCGGCCTGCCCACCCTCGCTTCCCATGGGCAAAACTGTGGACCAAATCATTTCTCCTCTCATGGTGAAAACTTGAATCATAATCTCTGCATCCTGACTTAATTCGTAGGAAATACTGGCGGCCGCCGCTGGTATTTCGCCTTCAGGCATGCCAGGGATAGCCGTTGGTTTTGATATCTGGGCTTCCACCTCAAGCACCTCTTTTTCAACTTTAAACCCTTCACTAAGGCTCCCACCTTTACCATCCTCATTTTCTACCTTAACATCCCAACGTCCGGCGGCTTTGCCTGTCAGATCAAACTGACAGGTGATCTTAGTTGACGATTTAACCACAATATTTGTGCCAATTATATCGCCCTCACCAGGCTTAGACAACATAGCCCTTGCCCCACTAATAAAATATTTTCCGGAAATTTCAACAGCGACATTACCGGTATCGTAGGCTTTTTTAGGGGTGATTCCTCCTACCTCCGGCCCACGATGACGTATATCTAAAGCAAGAGGCAGTGTGCCAGAGCGTCCATCAGGATTAGTTATGGTAATGCTCCACAATCCTTTTGTAACATCAGTTATATCAAAGAGACAAGTGATCTTGGTGGTGCTATGAACTGTTACATTTGTGGCGGCAATATCTGCTTCCCCGGATGAGCTCAACTTTAAAGTCGCACCATCGACAAAATTATATCCGTTGACCGTAAGCGAAACTGAACCATCATTTACCGCAGACTGCGGCCCAATTGACGTAATGTTGGGGGCTAGAATTACCAATGAGAGGCGAACACATTTTAAAAATCCTTCGCCGATTTTATAATTTGAGTTGTAAGGTTCCCCCAAACGGAGCCCACGGGCAATCCCCCGAAGACTAAATGACGTTGAAGTGCCGACAGCTGTACCCGCGCCAAAAGCCTGGGCAGTAAGCTTATAACTAGTACTGTTACTTACCGCAAAAGAAGCACCACACCAAAGTATGGCTAAAACAATTAATACAGTTTTTTTCATTTACCCGCCTTGGTTTGTTCTAATGCCGCGACTTTAGCAGATAACTCTTCAATTTTTTTCTGCTGTTCCTGAACAGTTTTAGCCAGCAACGCGGTTAAGTGTCCGTAAGAAACACTTAAATCTCCTTCCTCTCCATGGACAACTTCTGGAATTACTTCCTTCAGTTCTTGAGCGACAAACCCAATGTCAGCTTGGCCGGATTCTGTCCACTGATAGTTAACCGGCCGCAACTTCATAAGCTCTTCTGTTCCATAATTAATAGCGCTAATATTAGTTTTTTTTGAGCGGTCCGAAGCATCTGTAAAAACTCCAGCCGCAGTCAGTTTTGCGCCTGAGTCGTCATAGATAGAATCGCCTGTACCGGCATTGTTTATCTCCAGGGCATACAAATTATTGGTGGCGTCATCGTAATCTATCAGCACCCCTTTTGCGTTTGCGGCATTAGCTACTTCTACTTCTAGCCTGGCAAATGGTTCTATTGTCCCTATGCCTACTTGACCTAGGCTGTTTATTCTCATTCTCTCAACAGCCGCAGCTTCGTTTCTCATCGTATGAAATACTAACGCGCCATCAGTTGAGCCATCGGTAGCGTCTTCCAACACTGCTCCAATAGCGGCGATATTTTCTCTTTCATTCCCTCCGGTCTTATCGTTTTCCTGCCGGAAAGTTAATAGCGGGCCAGACCCAATAGCCGCTGTCCCTGTGACGGCATGAGTGATTCCTGTTATCTTACTTAAACTGCTATTATTGCCATCATTACCAGCTATTTCAAACTTGGAATCAGGTATGCTAGTACAAAATCCCATTACGCCTGAAACCGGGTTCAACATTAAAAAGGTATTACCACCATCTCCTATCCAGATATTCTCGGCTACTCCGCTACCCCCCTTCTCTGTCAATATCTGAAAAGTACCGCCTGTAGTGTAAAACCTGAGTCTTTCGTAATTAGTCGTTTCATCTGCTGTGCCATACATGTATATGTCACTTGATAGCAGGTTGTATTTTAGAATTCCTGTTGGGTCTATTTCTAAATTGCCGGAACTACCCACTTCAAAACTAACATAGTTACTCGCATCGTATCCAAGTCTCAATTGTTCAGTTGTACCAATAACATGTAAAGCGGCTAAAGGCGCCGCCGTCCCGATACCGACGCTATCTGCAGATCCATCAACAAACAAAGTATTAGCATCAAAGTTCACATCATAGTCGTTTTGGGTTACTTCTAAAGTCGTATCCAGGGTTATAGTGTCAGCAAGCTGGGCAGCATTTATGGTATCAGCAGCAATAGCGCCAGAAGTTACTACCCCGGTCCCAAAATCTGCGGCAGCAATAGTTCCATCAACTATCTTGGCTGAAGTTACACTATTATCTCCAACAACTACAGCGGTTAAATTGGAACCATCCACTGCCGGCAGCCTGGCGCTTCCATCCAACTGTACAATTTTGCTTGCTGTTGTACCCACATCAACTGCTAAAGCAGATCCATTGCCTCCTGTTAATCCAGTTCCGGCAACATCGCTGCCTAATTTCGCGGCAGTTACGCTCGTCGCGGCTAACTGGGCTGTCCCGACGCCCCCCGCATCAATTGAGATTGTTCCGGTTGCGGTTATTGGCCCGCCGATTAATCCGGTTCCGGTACTAACCGAAGTCACAGTTCCACTTGTTCCAGCTGCAGCAGTAATCTGAGTTGTTCCATCCGGGAATTTGATCCCGCCAGTTCCTTTAGATTCAATGGTTCCCGCAACTGTGAGCTTCGAAGCTGGCTCCGCGGTACCGACGCCAACTTTATTTGCCCCCGCATCAACATAAAGCGTATCCATATCCACTGCCATGGTTCCGGTTACGGTAAGGTCGCTCGGAAAAGTATAAACCCCGGCACCAAAGGTGCCAGTTGTAACATTGGCCGCCGCCAGGCTGGATATTGAAAGATTGAGTAATTGACTCCCATCCACTACCGGCAGCCTGGCGCTTCCATCTAACTGTATAATCTGACTTGCTCCAGTTCCTACGTCCAGTCTTGCGGTAGGAATAGTCCCTGCTCCAGAAGGTATGTTGGCCAACGAGGTTAAGGCTGCACCTGATACTTTCCCAGCTGTCGAGATCGTTGCTAATTTAGTATCTACAATAGCCGCACCGGCATTAATATCCGCATTAACAATCTCTCCATCCAGTATCTTTACCGAGGTTACCGCATTGGTAGCAATCTTGGTCGCAATTATTCCATAGTCCGCAATTTGAGCAGTCCCCAAGTTTGTAAGATTTGCTCCATCAAGATTACTAAAATAAGCAGATGACAAAGCTGGAATTTTGCCTGTAGCAGAATCAATAGCCGCCACACTTAACTTGGCTGCGGTTACGGCTTCATTAGTAATCATGCCAGTAGTAATTGTCAAAGCATCAGAAGCATCTGCTTGATGTGAGGAAGCATGTGCCCCGGGAAGAATAGTTCCGATCACCTTACTCCCGGACAGAGAGACAATTTTGGCGTCCGTCACTGAAGAGTCGGCAAGTTTGGCGGTCGTAACCGCTTTATCAGAGATTTTAGCAGTACTAATTGAACCATCATCAACACTATCCGCCAGGGCTGATCTAAAAGCGTACCCTACCGAAACAAGCTGGGTGCGCGGACTTAGGGTTTCATCTCCGATAGAAACCTCAATATATCTGGAGGAAGCGCTAAAAACACCTGAAGATAAAGCCGTAGCACCGCCTAGAAGAACACTGAAGACGCCCTGGCTATCGGGGGTAACGCTGTGGCTTTCTGGCCCCCAAAGTTTATTTCCGTCCGTAGCAGCGTCATAAAGGCTAAAACTTATGGTTTTCGCGCTGGTGATAGCGGTGCCACTGGCATCAGTCAACCTCCCTTCATATGAAATTTTTTCAGGCACCGCCCCCCACCCCACACCCATTACCACCAAACTAGAAATCAAGAAACAAAAAATTCTCTTTAACATATTTATCGGCCTCCTTTAATTTGACTTACTTACATGATACGCGCGAATTTTTATCAACTACATGAAATCTTTGCACGCACCTCTACTTTTGTCAATATACAGCTTATCGGCAATACGCAATATAGACATCGACAACACAAAGTGGTCTACGAAGTTTACGAAGCAGTTAGTATACAGTCTGAAAACAGTTAAATTCTCCTGTGGCCGGCTCCCAGTTGATCTTTTTATCGCTAATATGGTGAGACATCGATTTCTCCAGCTCCGCCAGGAATTCTTTTAGCGCGGCTTCTTTCCCTTCGGCCACCAGCTCCACTCTGCTATCAGCACAATTCTTGACCCAACCGTTTAGCCCGTACCGTTTAGCAACGATCACCGAAGTGTAGCGGAAACCCACACCCTGGACGTTACCGAAATAGTATATATGGACACGTTTCATGTTTTACGATACTGCAGATTAAAATCTGCAGTATATAATTCCCCACAATTCATTGTGAGATATTAAAAATTGACATTATTATCGGATAATACTTTACAATTACAGGACTAAAGACCAGCGCCACAATTGACATCAGTTTGAGTAAAATATTAATTGATGGGCCAGAGGTATCTTTAAATGGGTCCCCCACCGTATCGCCAACAACTGCCGCCGCGTGAACAGGGGTTCCTTTGCCGCCAAGAAAACCATCTTCAATAATCTTCTTGGCGTTGTCCCAGGCTCCGCCGCTGTTTGACATCATAATGGCCAGTAAAACGCCCGTACCAAGAGAGCCGGCCAGAAAACCACCCAGTGCGGTCGGACCAATCAACAAGCCAACCAGAAGCGGCACTGCCACGGCCATAGCCCCGGGGACAATCATTTCCTTAATCGCGGCACTGGTAGAAATATCAACACAACGCTGAATATCCGGTTTGGCCCGACCCTCCATCAGACCGATGATTTCCTTGAACTGGCGTCTAACCTCGGCCACCATGGCATGGGCTGCCCGGCCTACTGCCTGCATGGTCAGAGCAGAAAAGATAAAAGGCATGAGCGCGCCAATAAAAAAGCCGACCACTACCCTTATGCTAAGCAAATTAATACTGGTAATGCCAACTGTTTGGGTGTAAGCGGCAAACAAAGCTAAGGCAGTTAGCGCAGCCGAGCCTATGGCAAAACCCTTGCCGATTGCCGCGGTTGTGTTGCCCAGAGAATCCAGCTTGTCAGTAATTTTTCTGGCGGCGGGAGGCTGGTTGGACATTGTCACAATGCCGCCGGCATTATCCGCGATCGGGCCATAAGCATCAACGGACATAATGACACCGATTGTCCCCAACATGCCTACAGCAGAGATGGCCACGCCATACAGCCCGACAAAATAATAGGAAACAAGTAAGGCAACGCAAATTGAGAGCATCGGCAAGGCAGTGCTCATCATCCCAATTGCTAATCCATTAATGATAAGAGTAGCCGGACCTGTGACCGCAGAACGAGCCAGATTCTCAACTGTCTTTCCAGAGGTAAAATATTCAGAAAACAAGCCAATGGCCACCCCAACTAAAATGCCTGAGAGTATTGCCCAAAACACCCCCGGGTTTCCGGGTAACAACTGATTAACAATATAATATGAAGCGGCGATAAAAAGGGCGCCGGCAACATAAGTCGCATTTCTCAAAGCATTGGCCGGATTGGTATTCTTAAACACCTCGATAAACAGGGTCCCAACAAAAGAAGAGATTAATCCGGCAACAATTAGAATGAGCGGCAAGATCATCCAGGCAAAAGTGTTGGTTGTCATTAAAACACCAAGCGTAATGGTCGCAACCACAGCGCCGACGTATGATTCAAAAAGATCCGCCCCCATGCCTGCCACGTCGCCAACGTTATCGCCAACATTGTCGGCGATAACAGCCGGGTTGCGAGGATCGTCTTCGGGAATTCCGGCTTCAACTTTCCCGACCAGGTCAGCGCCAACATCCGCTGATTTGGTATAAATACCGCCGCCCACCCTGGCAAACAAGGCGATGGAGGAAGCTCCCATGGAGAAACCAGACACAACCAGGGCTTTGGTTTTTAAGTCCGGAATTAGGAGCCAAACTAAACCCAGGCCAATAATGCCTAAACTGGCAACCGTCATACCCATAACAGCACCACCCTTAAAGGCTGTGGCTAAAGCTTTTCCTTGATTATTATGAGCGGCCGCCTCAGCTGTCCTGACATTGGCCTGCGTGGCCGCGCTCATACCGATAAAACCGGCCAGCATAGAGGATAATCCGCCGGCAACATAAGCCAAAGCAACGGAACTGCCAATAAAGTAGTAAATGGCGGCAAAAACAATTACCAGGAAAAGGAAAAGGCTTAGGTACTGACGCCGCAAATAAGCCATAGCCCCGGACTGAATGGCCGTGGCAATTTCCTGCATACTTTGAGACTCAACCTTGATCCGCAAAACACCCCAAAAAAGATAAAAAGCATACCCTAACCCAAGCAAACCCGAAAGCACTATCCATTGTTCCATTATTCATTTCCCCTTTCTGTTAGCTAACAACTTCTTTGTTGTAAGTCGTTTGCCGTAGGCGAAGGTACTGTGTCGTTAGTTAATTATAGTATATGTTATAATGACTCGCAATGTTCACCATTACCGAACGCCAGTATAAGATCATCATGAAACAGGCCCAGGCTGGTTATCCTCAAGAAACCGGGGGTATCCTTGGTGGGCGGGAAAACACGATTCTTGGAGTTTTGCCGATTGCCAACAAAGTCATAAAAAACAATACGGAGATCTTTGGCATTACCGGCGACGACATTGAGCGCGCTTATTACTTTCTAGTTAAGCATAAGTTGGAATTTCTGGGATTATATCACTCTCACCCCAAAGGGATCCCCTACCCTTCCGCTCAAGATTTATCTCACAATCAAAAGCACCTGTTCATTGTCGGCCTCCAAGATCGTTACAACCCCGAACTTTATGCCTGGCGGGTAGAGGAGGGGAAAGTTTATGCTGAGAACATAAAAATCATCAGCGACATCGGCATCTCGGTTATCGATATTACTACCGGCAAACCAAAGTTGTCGGAGAATATCAGCCGGGAGGAAATGGATAGATTGGCGCAAATGATTGATGATTGGGTTACCGGCAAGGAGCCGGAATATCCCAGGATGGGTCCCGTTATGTGGGACGCTTCAAGTTTTTCTACGTTAGCCTGAGCCGCTTATAGCAGTAAAACAGACTGCTCGGGTAGCGCCTGTGTTTCCAGCAACCCCTGGCCAAAACTTCGATTTTCTTGCTTAGTTCGGATTTGATTTGCCGTCGTTGTTCATCAGTTAGGTTTAATCTCAACAATTTTTCCAGTGTTTTGACCCGAAATCGGTCCATGCCCCAATATTGGCGCGATAGCTGGTCAGCGTGGCCGCCTCTTTTTGTGATCAACGGCTCATCGAGAAAGGCAATGGGATATTTTAGACTCATACGCAACCAAAGGTCATAGTCTTCACAAACAGGCAGGCTTTCGTTAAATCCCCCCAATCCTTCAAATATTTCACGTTCCATCAAAATTGAAGAACAACTGATAATGCACAGCGGCAAACACTTTTCAAAGATCCAACCATGATATTTCTGATGCTTTCTCATTGGATTAAGATGTTCGCCGTTTCTAACCCATTTTTCATTGGTGTAGCAGATTTTAAATTCGGGGTAGTCGTGCAAAAATCCCAACTGCGTCTCAAGTTTCCGCTTATCCCACAGGTCATCTGAATCAAGAAAGGCGATGTATTGGCCGGAAGCTTGCTCAACCCCAAAATTCCGCGCCGCCGAAACACACCCGGAATAATCTTCAACAACGATAATTTCCAGGTCCTTAATTGTCTGCGCTTCAACTGACCCGATTGCTTCTTTGGTAAACTCCGGACGATCATAGGTGGGGATAATAACTGAAACCAACATAACTCTAATATTAGCATAAACAGTGCCCTCAAGACCTGCTACACCTTGCATCCTCCTCAATTTAGAAGTAAAATCTACTTAGTGACACTCAGGAGCTTTTTATGAGCCAACAAAATATCTGCCAGAGCTGCTCAATGCCGCTGCGTTCTGAAAATGATCTGGGCACAAACGCAGACGGCACAAAAAACCGGGATTATTGTCATTTCTGTTTTAAGGCCGGTAAATTTACTGACGATGGCATTACCATGGAGCAAAAGATTGAAAAAATGGTTGGTCTGGCAAAAGAAATGAACATTTCGGAAGATCGAGCTCGAGAGATGGCTAAAAATATTTTGCCCACCCTTCAACGCTGGAAATAAACATGAATTCGCTGTTCGTCGCGATCTTTGGCTTAACCCTCTCTGCCCTGGGCTACCGCTTTTATGCCACTTTTATTGAGAAAAATATCTGGCGGGTTGATTATAATAAAAAAACTCCGGCCGTTGTCAAAGACGACGGGTTGGATTATGTGGCGGCCAAACATTGGACAATACTTTTTGGCCACCACTTTGCCTCCATTGCCGGTGCCGGCCCAATAATCGGTCCGGTTATCGCCTGTGCTCTATTTGGCTGGGGCCCGGCCATATTATGGATCATTATCGGTTCAATATTTATCGGAGGTATACATGATTATTCTTCACTGATGCTTTCAGTCAGGCACAACGGCAATAGCGTCGGTCACATTGCCCAAAGCGTGATCAGCCGCCGCAGTCGATTGGTTTTTTCCTGTTTTCTATTGCTCGCTTTAGTTTTGGTAGTCGCGGTATTTGCCGCGGTTACTGCCAAAACCTTGGTCGAAGAGCCAAAGATAGTTATTCCAACTTTTAGCGTGCTGGTCGCGGCAATTATCCTGGGCTTCATGCTCTACCGCTGGCATATTAACCAATGGTTGGCTACCTTGACCGGCTTAATTATCATGGGTATATCAATCTACCTGGGCTTGATCTTCCCTGTTGTCATAAACAGCTCTCAAGCCACAAGCCTCTGGATCTGTGTTTTACTGGCTTACGCCTTTATTGCTTCAGTCGTACCGGTAAACATTATGCTGCAGCCAAGGGATTATTTGTCCGCCTTTATCCTCTTCTTTGGGCTGGTGCTGGGTTATTTAGGAATTATTGTATCCTTACCAAAGATGAACGCCCCAATGTTTATCAACTTCCAAAGCGTTCAAGGTAATCTCTGGCCCATGATGTTTGTAATCATTGCTTGCGGCGCCATCTCCGGGTTTCACTCTTTAATTTCATCCGGTACAACGTCAAAACAATTACCGCGCAAAAAAGACGCGAAAATTGTTGCTTTTGGCGGCATGATTCTTGAAGGCGTGCTTTCTCTATTGGCTATAATATCAGTCTGTGCCGGATTGTCGTGGATTGGCGGCACTCCCGGCCTGGTTTATCCGGAACTCATGGAGAAGAGCGGCTGGATTGTAACCTTTGGCAAAGGTTTTGGCCAGCTGGTCGCCCCGCTGGTTGGCGCGACCGTCGGTTCGTTAATCGCCATGTTTACCTTAAGCTCTTTTGTTTTAACAACGCTGGACAGCGCCACCCGGATTGCCCGCTACGTAGCCGAGGAATTACTTGGTGACGGGCTTGGCCTAAAAATTTTCAAAAATAAATATATATCTACACTAACTGTTGTTTTAGCCGCTCTCTGGCTGGCGCTTGGTTCGTGGACAGCTCTCTGGCCGGTTTTTGGCGCTGCCAACCAGTTAATCGCGGCTTTGGTGCTTTTATTGGCCTCTGTTTATCTTTTTCAAAAAAACAGGCCAACGCTTTACACCTTTGTTCCAGCCATTTTTATGATTATCACAACAATCGCTGCCCTGATCTATCAAATGATCGGATTTTTCCAGGCTAATAATTATCTTCTCTTTAGCCTTACAATCGTTTTGCTGGTTTTGGCCGCAGACATGTTAATTGAAGCCGGTAAAAGCGTGTAAAAGAAGAATGAGTAAGGCTTATATCAACGGTAAAATCATCCCTTTAAAAGATGCCAAAATTTCCGTCCTGGATCGGGGGTTGTTATACGGCGACGGTGTTTTTGAGTCCCTGCGCACTTACAACGGCCGCCCATTTCTCCTTGAAGAGCATATTAAAAGACTGTTAAAAGGTTTAAAAACGCTTAAAATTAGGTCTCCATTAAGCGCCAAACAATTTAAACTGGCTGTTTTAAAAACTTTAGCCAGTAATAAATTTAAAGAATCATATATCAAGATCATTGTTACGCGCGGAGAAGCGCAAGGCCACGGACTAGACCCGGCCCAAACCTCAGGAAGACCAACTCTAATTATGCTGGTGGAAGAACAAAAACCAACCCCTAAAAAACTTTATGTTCAAGGCTGGAAAGTAATTATCAGTTCGATTATCAAACCAAATGCGCCGACTTCACGAATTAAAACATTAAATTATGCGGACAACATCCTGGCCAAACTGGAAGCTAAAAAGAACGGGGCAAACGAAGCTTTTCTACTGGACAAGAACGGCGATGTCGCGGAAGGAACAGTCAGCAATGTTTTTATTGTTAAACGCGGCAATCTTTATACCCCAGCCAAAGAATCTCCTATTCTCCCCGGATTAACCAGAGAGTTGGTAATTAAGTTGGCTAAGCAATCGGCTTCCCGGGTTTTTGAAAAGAATTTATCCCCTGAAGAACTCTACGCCGCTGACGAGTGTTTTATTACATTGAGTGGCATCGGCATTGTGCCAATTACCAGTGTTTGGAATAAAAAGATTGGCAATGGTAAGTGCGGCCACATAACCGCTTCGTTGATCAAACTCTACGGCAGCATGACGTAGCGGAATTTTTTTGTACTGGGGTTACTCCTTACGGTAACTTTTACTCTATAAGCTTTCCAGATGTTTTCCGGCGTCACCACTTTTTCCGGTGGTCCCTCGGCAACCAGCTCCCCCCGTTTCATCAGAATTAACTTGGAGCAAAAACGCGAAGCCAGGTTAAGATCGTGAAAAGTAGCAATAATTGACCTGTGTTTACGCAATTTTTTTAATAACTTACAGATTTTCATTTGATAACGGATATCCAGATGCGAAGTCGGCTCGTCCAGCATGAGGACTCGCGGCTCTTGAGCCAGCGCCCGGGCAATAGCCGCCCTTTGGAATTCACCGCCGGATAACTCGCTGATAGGGCGATCTTTAAGGTTCCCTATCTTGAGTTCATCAATCGCCCATTGTGCGGCCTCACGATCATCTTCACTTTCAAAAGAAAAGCGCTCAAGGTAAGGGGTGCGTCCGAGTAAAACCAGTTCCTCAACAGTAAATCCATCAACCGGCTCCATTAGTTGGGGCACAAAAGCAACGCGCCTGGCCAGTTCCCGCCGGTCAAGGTTCTCAACCTTATGATTACCAACCATTATCGTACCATTTTGTATTTTGATGAGGCCTATAATGGTGCGCAGCAAGGTTGTTTTACCTGATCCGTTTGGACCCACAATTCCGACAAATTCTCCATCGGCCACCGAGAAGGAAATATTTTTAATAATAGGTTTCCTGGGAACATAGCCGCAAACCAAATTTTCTACTCGCAATATGCTCATTTACCTTCTGTCCTTCGCCGCCTTAGTAAATACAAGAAGAAAGGAGCACCAACCAAAGCCATGATAATTCCAATCGGGACCTCCATAGGAGATAAGACTGTTCTGGAAATTGTGTCGGCCAGAACCATTAACACCATCCCCGATAAAGCTGAAACAGGAATAAGCAGGCGGTGGTTTGGCCCGATAATCAATCTCATCCAGTGCGGAATTATCAAGCCGACAAAACCGATGATGCCGGAAACAGAAACTGCCGCGGCTGTCATAAGCGAGGCGGCACCAACCAAAACAAAACGAGTGTTTTCAACGTCAACACCCAGCGTTTGAGCCATTTCTTCACCCAGCAGCAAAGCATTTAGTTCTTTAGAAAAGAAATACGCCGCCCCGGCACCCACAATACAGTAAGGCAAAACCGTGGTAACGTTTGACCAACTGGCTGAAGATAAGCTTCCCAGCAACCAGAAATAGATGGATTGTAGATTACCGGTGATAATGATAATTAAGGCCAGGATGGCCGCGCAAAAAGCTGACAGGGCCACTCCGGCCAGGATTAAAGTTTCAGGAGATGTTTTCCCCGACACCTGAGATAGTTTATACACTACTATAACCGAAATTAAAGAAAATAAGAAAGCTGTGGCCGGCACTGAGCTCATGCCAAAAATAACAAACTGGGCGCCCAGGGCAATTGAGATTGAGGCACCCACCCCTGCCCCAGCTGAAATGCCGAGGATATACGGGTCGGCTAAAGGATTTCTTAGTGTGCCCTGCAGTATTACACCGGAAACAGACAATAAAAGACCGATTAATGCCGCCAGGACAACCCGAGGCAACCTAATTTGCCACAGAATTTCACTTCCCCAAAGATCACCAGGAGGGATAAAGACCGAACCCAAAAAGAGAGAGATCACCATTGCAGCCAGAAGCAGGACAAACAAACCAAAAATCGCGATCAGGCTTTCGTTTTTATTAAACTTGCGCATCATCTATGCCGTATTCTACACAAAACAACGTTATTTGTAAACAAAATTCGCTATTTTGTCAACTGCTTCAACCACCCGCGGCCCGGGCCGAGATAGGAGATCCTCATCTATGAACAATACTCTATTTTTACGCACTGCTTCCAGGCTGCGCCAGCGGCTATTTTTTTTCATCTCATCCCGGCTAACCAGGCCATCAGGGATAATAATGTACTGCGGATTTTCGGCCACCAGTTTTTCAAAGCTGTATTGCGGATAAACGGCTTTGGCCGCCGCAGCCACATTTTTTATGGCCGCCCGCTTCAGGATGTCATCGATAAAAGTCTCTCCACCCGCTACCACCAGCGGGTTCAGCCCAACAATAACCAGGGCTTTTCTCTCAATTTCGGCCGGGTTCCACAACTTAAGCACCTCCATAAGACTGGGGCGATATTCATTGGTCCGGGCTTTAATAGTCTGCAGCTGCCGCAGCATTCGCTTTGTCACATCTTTGGCTTTTTCTTGTGTTCCGGTTTTTTCGCCCAAGGCAATGATGCTCTCCATGACCCCATCAATTGTCTTAGGGTTGATTGTAAAAACTGGTAATCCATACTTTTTAAATCGCCCAACATCTTTATTTTGCAAATCTCCAAACATAACCACCAGATCCGGCTTGAGCGAGACAATCTTCTCAAGATTCAAAAAGAATCCGCCGATTTTCTCTTTGTTTTTAGCTTCGGGAGGATAATTACAGTTGCTGGTAACGCCGACCACGCGAGCTTCCAGGCTTAAGGCATAAAGCATTTCTGTAATAGACGGCAGCCCAGAAACTATCCGCCTCGGCTGCTCTGCCTGAGCGCTAATAGCAATTATAAATATAAAGAATATTAGCGTAAGTTTTCTAATATAATATCTCCCTGGCTAAAACCATTGGCCTGAGCCAGACAGGGACATTTCACCTTAAGCAAAAAATAGATATTTTTCTTTTCAGTATCAAGCGTCTCGTAATTCCCCTGACCTTTGGCAATCACCATATCTGCTTTTTTGAACAATCGCTTAAACTCTTTGGTGCCACGCGCCATTGTAGTGCCGGCATGATCGGAACCGCTCTTAATAACCTTGACCACCTTATCCAAGCCGACCATCCTGGCATCGGCCATTAAAACATCATTAAGCACCGGTTCACTTTTGACCGCAAAGACAACGCCAACCTGCTTAATCAATTCTTCAATTAAAACTTTATCAAAAACAATCTCACCCACATTATCCCCTATATATAATAGGAGTTTAGCCCTTTTTAGCTCCCGCTTAAAGCGTTGATAATCAGAAACCGCAAACTTTTGCTTTATCACATCTTTGACAGTTTGCTTAACATCAAATTCGGCCAAAGCGCCCAGATCAATAATATTGCCGGCAATGGCTAACCGGATCGCCATCAAGAGAGGATCAGCCGCTTTGGCAACGAGACTTTTTAAATATGGATAAAGCGCCAATGCCTCACGGTTGTTTTGCAGTTTAGGCTTTTTGTAAAGATCCTTGATCCCGGTCATTTTTTGAATTACGTCGTGAGCAAATTTGGTGGCTTCAGGCGGAGTCATCTGGTGGATATCAACCTTTGCCAGTTTCTTAATTACGGCAGAAAGAATATCCTGGCGCCGTTTTTCCGATCTTTCTACGCGTTGGAGAATTTCAATCGTCTGGCGGATTATACAGCTTACACATTCCAGAAAGGCCTTCACAAAGACTCACTCAACCCCTTTGTCCTTGAGGCTTTCTGCGGTGGCTAAAATTCGGCGAGGTTTGTTTTCCCCTTCAGGCACAGAGACGATTCCGGCTGCCTCCATCTCATCCATCAAGCGGGCGGCACGATTGTAACCAATCCTGAATTTTCTTTGGACATACGAGGTTGACGCCTGGCCCGTGGCCACAATCAGCTTGGCCACCTCGCCAAACAAAGTGTCTTTGCCCTCCCCCTCCCCGTCGCCAACTCCAGGCGCATCTGCCGGACCAAAGTCAATTGCTTTAATCGTCTCAATTTCTTCAATATATTCCGGTTTGCATTGCTTCTTGATAAAATCAATAACCCTTTCTGTTTCCGCATCAGTCACAAAAGAACCTTGTAAGCGGGTTGGCTTCATCGCGCCAATTGGGTTGTAAAGCATGTCGCCGCGACCTAATAGTTTTTCAGCACCAGAGCTGTCCAAGATTACGCGGGAATCAATTTGGGTGGCCACGGCAAAAGCAATGCGAGATGGAATATTGGCCTTGATTAAACCTGTAATAACATCGACAGAGGGCCTTTGGGTGGCAATAACCATGTGAATCCCGGTCGCTCTGGCCATCTGGGCAATGCGGCAGATCGCCCCTTCAACTTCGTTAGCCGCCACCATCATTAGATCGGCTAACTCATCAACAATTACGACTAGGCGCGGCAGCTTATCTTCTTCTTTTGATCTTTTGTTATTGTAAGAAAGGATATCGCGCGCGCCGGCAGCATGAAAAAGTTCGTAACGGCGATTCATTTCCTGCAGCACCCAAACCTTTAAGGTTATCGCCGCCTTTTTGACATTCGTTACAACCGGAGTCAGTAAATGGGCAATCCCATTGTAAATCGATAACTCAACCATTTTTGGATCAATCATAATAAATTTAACTTCATTTGGCGCTGCCCGCAATAAAATACTGGTAATTATAGAATTAACACAAACACTTTTACCCGATCCTGTTGTCCCGGCAATCAGCATATGCGGCATGGCGGCAAGGTCACCGATAACCGGATGCCCGGATAAGTCTTTACCTAGACAGAAAGCCAGCTTTGAGGCTTTGTGTTGAAAAGCCTTACTCTGAGCAATCTCTTTTAATCTAACTGGCGTAACTAACGGATTAGGCACCTCAATGCCAACCACCGATTTGCCCGGCACGGGAGCTTCGATCCTGATCCCTTGCGCTGCCAGGGCCAGAGAAATGTCGTTAGATAAATTATGGATGCGGTTAACTTTAACCCCAGGCTCAGGTTGCAGCTCATAGCGGGTAACAGCCGGACCCTGATAGATAGCCACAACATGAGCACCAACGCCAAAGCTGCGCAAAGCGGCCTCAAGTTGCTCTTTTCTGGCATTAATCTCCGCCTGCATTGTCTGGGCTTGTTTGAGCTCTTCCGCTGTGGGATCTTCCAGCAAAGAAAGCGGCGGAAGCTTATAGTCACCGTGCACCTGCATCTTTTCCTGTACAACCCTTGGCTCTTTGTGCGCGGTCAGATACGGCTCCCGCTTGTCCTTATACTCTTTTTCTTCTTTTGATATCGTTGACGAAATAATAATCGGCGGCGGGGGAGTTTTAAGATCTTCTTTCTTCTCCGGTTCTTTAGCCAGGAGGGGTTCTTTTTTGCCTGGCGGCACCTCGCCTACGGACTCTCCCGGAATAAGAAGATGTCTTATCCAGGCGATTAAGTTTAAAACCGTAACATTAAAAACCATCAAAAGCCCGATAATCGCTGCCGCCGACAGGACAATGTACGACCCTACAGTCCCAACCGTTCTGGTTAATGCATATATTGCGCTGTAGCCAATGACCCCTCCCCCTCCCTGAAAATAGATCGCTTCCGCCCCTGTAAAATAGAGGGGAGCATAAAACTGGGCAACCGCAATGTAAGTTACAAAAAGGATCGATAGACCAATCAAACGAACCGTTAATTCTTTTACTTCGTGCCGCAACAGCAAAATAAACCCGTAAGCCGCGATAAATAGGGGGAGCACCAATACGCCAATGCCCAACGCCGAACGAAAGATGGTTTTTACAATAAATAAGCCAACTAAGCCGGTAGAGGTAGATAGATTAGAAACGAAAACAAAAATCGCCAGAGCCAATAGCAGAATTCCAACAATATCCTGCTTAAATTTAGACGGCACTTCGCGCTCTTCCTTCTTATTGTTACTAACCCTGCTCCTCGTCTTACGTTTTGGGGGCATTTGCTAGGAAGTATAGCAAATTATCCCGGACCGGACAAGTTAAGCTTTTTGCGTCCCAAACCTCGTTAACGTTACCCCACCCAAGCCAACACAACCAGCCACTGCTTTAACAATAAAACCGACAAAGGGGACCAGGCCAATTAAAGACAAAATAACAACACCAAGCAGGGTTTCAATCATCAGAGTCATTTTCTTTTGCTTAAAGGCGAGCAAAACTTTTTTGCCAATAAAATTGGCTGCAGCTAAGTAGCCAATTAAGCCGGCAGAAACAAAAACAATGCCCCAAACAGGGATTAAAACTATGCCGACAATTGAAATCGCCAAAAGAATGGCGATCGGCACAAAAAGGAGTAAGGCTAACAAACCGATCCCAAAGTTTTTGCCAGGCTCTTTTTGGATTATACCTGAGATATTGCCCAATTGTGTGGGAAACAGTGCAACAAGAATAATAACTAAAACGAGAAAGCCAACAAAGCTTAAGATGCTAAACACAATCATCCCCTTGCCCACAAAAGCCCCCATGGCCAATCCACCGGGCAAGGCAATTTCTGTAACATCCCCTTTGACCATAGCCCCGGGACCTTTTTCAATATTACCTCCAACAGATACAACATTGCCATCGACCAAAGCCCCATCTTTTAGATAGACCGACCCGCCCACTGCCACGACATCTTCCAAAACTTTACCGTAAACAGTAACCGAGCCGCCGACTGACACGGCAGACTTTACTTCTATCCCAACCGGGACCTCAATATTTTTACCAACTTTGACCAACGCTTGCTGGTCCGCCAAGGCCACACTGCCAAAACAAACAACAGTCCCGATCAAAAGCAACACAAAGACTTTTCTTAACATCAAAACACCTCCAGGATTTGAGTGAATTATACGCACAGAAAAAAAGAGAGTCAACCGGAAATTTCGCACGCAATCTTTCACTGTTCTGTTATAATATATGTTGTCCTCATGAAAACACTTTGGAACAGCCTGAGAAGATTATATTTTAATTATGTTCATTATAATGACCGAAGAGCAATCTGGAACGCCATAAGAAAGAGCTTAAGGCTTGAGGCCAGCCAGGCTCCTCTCCTCTCCTTCGCACCGGGAGAAACATCCAAAGCCAAACCGCGCCGGGAAAAAGAGGGTTTTTTCGCCAAATACTGTCAAGGGCAGGGCTTAGATATCGGCTATGGCGGCGATTTATTATCGTCCAACTGTCAGGGCTGGGATTATGCGGACGGTAACGCGCAATATTTAAAAGGTGTGCCTGACTCAAGCTTTGACTTTGTCTACGCTTCGCACATTTTGGAGCATGTGCGCAATCCAACCGTAGCCATCAAAAACTGGTGGCGGGTACTAAAGACCAACGGCTACCTTATTGTTGCAATACCAGAGAGAAATCTATATGAGAAAAGAACCAGGCTCCCTTCTCACCGTAATAACGACCACAAACATTTTTTCCTGTTGGAAAATGACGAAGCCCCCGACACCATAGGGCTATGCCCCTTTATCAAGCGAACGCTCCCCCAGCATCAAATAGTTTACGCCAGGGTTTGCGGCAGCAACGACGAATACGCCATTGAAGCGGTGGTTAAAAAGATCAAATAGGCCAATGGTTTTCTGCAAAATATGTTCAGACACCACCCGCGCCATATTAACTTATTATCTGGATCACTATCTGGTAGCCGTTATAAAGCACTTTTTGACCTGTCTTCCTGGCCCAATCGAGCACATATTTTCCTTTGCCAACATCGGTAAAGTTATCATCAATCGCGATCAAAGGTTCAATGCTTTGTCTCAGTATTTCTTTAATACTTCCCAACTCTTTTAAGTGATGCGCCATGCTGGGCTCAGGATTGCTTGGATCAAGATCGTAACTATCGAGATAAACAAGATCAACCGGCGCCTCTATTTTTTTAAGCTTGGTTACGGAATCACCCAACATTTGTACCAGCGGGACGGTCGACCATGGAAATTTTTTTCTCAATATTTTTTTTGACCTGTTTAAATGAAAAATATTGTTATCAAGGGAGATTAGCTTGCCGTCGAAGAAATTTAAAAATTCGTAAAAAAGCAGCGAGCTCTGCCCTGCCCCCCAATCATTTTCCTGGCGCTGACAGCCCGTCTCAACAATTACAAAGTTATTTGATTTTTTGAAAAGCAAGGATTCAAAAATTATTTTAAATCCACTAAACCGATCAACCCGTTGCCCCCGGCTATAAAGCCCTTCCGACAAAGGCTGCTTATAATTATCTTCAAAATATTTAAGATACTCTTTTGCCTGCATATGGAACCCTTATAATAACACGTCCGGGGGGCGGTGGCTCCGGGAGCGCGATACCAAAATTTCCTGCGGAAATTTTGCCGGGCAGGGACTCGAACCCCGATAGGTAGAATCAAAATCTACTGGCTTGCCATTAGCCGACCCGGCAATATTAGTTTGTCGATTATAACAGCCTACCTGAAATTTTTCAATAAAAATGGCGACAAAGAGAGAGATGTTGACACAATTTCAACCAGGCAGATCAAGCGCTCTGGACACCACTTGGTGGCAGAGGCACGGCTCCCGCGCGCTCACCTGGATATTTCACAAAATTCTTAAGCGGCCCAATCGCCAGGCTCTAGCCGAGAGTTTAAAGGAAGACAGTTCAAAGCTTGGCCTGGAACAAAAAAAACAACTCCTCCAATTATTGCGGGAACACAAGCTAATTTACCCGAAATATACAAGCCGCAGCATTTACGACTTGCCCCTGGAAGAATTAAAACACTATCACCTGAGAAAATTAATATCCAGAAAACAGTTGGAAGGTTTTATTGAAGCTTTCAATGACACATTCAAAGAGCTTTTCATTATTAACTTCTCAGCCGGCCAATTTAGCGTCACCCATCCTCCTGGAGAGCAAAGCGGCCTGGCAATTGAACCACTAAATCTCGAAGATCCAATAGTTACGCCGAATTTGGCTGCTTATGTCCACAATGTTTTGCTGGCCACCAACCGCCCCCTCTCTTTTCTTGAAATCAAAGCGGAAATAGCAAAACAATTGCTAAGAGGGGAAAGAATCAAGGAAAAAGATCTTGGTATCGCCATTGGGGATCTCAAAGCCAGGAAAGTTATTTTCGCTACCAGCGGCACAAAAAAAAACGGCCCTCGTTATTTTTTAAAAGACCGCCTGGATGAAGTACTCCATCGCACCGTTTATCGTTATAAAAGCAACGAAGGCGAAACAGAATACATTTATAACAAAGAAGCCAATCAATTGATCGAAGAAGGAAAAGCTTTCGCGCTGATGGACCCAGACGGCCACACCTCTGTCATGCCAGAAACAGGCTTTAGAAAAGAAGCAACAAACTATGTTCAGGTAAAAACTTTGCAAAAAATAGCGCTCTGGGTGCACCAGGAAAACATACCTGAACTGATAGAACAAGGGCATCTAGTAAAGGGGTTGGAAGACGGCACCTTTGCAGAATGCTATGTGCAGGCCAAAGCCCAACAACATCCTGAATTTGCCTGCTTAATATTCAATCGTTTTGCCCGGGTTTATCTCACCCGCAAATATGCAGACAATTTTGATGAAAAATACGCGCAACTTAGAGCCGCCTTTGAAGCCCGGTTAACCTTTGGAGGCATGGAACCAATATTGGACCTGTTGCACGAAGCCAGAACTGTAGCCAGTATAGGCGGTAATTCCACCACCGTGGTTATTGCCTTATTCAAACACGCCAAAGCCCTGCCTCTTCTTGAAGAAACAGGCTGTTTTCGCCCAGATGACCTCCAGGACATTGAGCATTGCTTCCGCCGCTTTGATTTTGTCGATCGCTTTCCTTTATTGTTTACTCCCGGATACAGCTATTCTCTACAGAATTTTATACACTTTATTTACGACCAAACCGTGCACTTTGAATCATTCCAATTGCTGTTGACAGGCAAGTTAAGCTCCTTAAGGCGCCTAGCTAACGCTCGCCTTCCCCTGGTTGACCCGCTTAGAAGACAAATTGAATTGATTTATGCTCCTCTGGCCGAAAAATGCGGCTATATCGACCTGGCCAACAATATGCGCGATTTTGTAGCCAAGCTCACCGATCCGGAAGCTTATGCCGCCACCTTAGCGATCATGGAAAAAGCCATGGGAATGGGATATAACCAGGCACGGCTGCACGTCGCAACGCAAGCCGCGGAGATAAAGGCCATCATCGCGGAAAACAGCGGCTCGATTGTTTCAGACACCTTCACCAGAATTAAAGAGGTTGCCGCTCATCAGAAAAAAAACCAACAAAGGGGAAACAGGGAAGCCCCTCGCACTACTGATTTTATGGGCATAAGATACATTTGTAAAACTATAGGCGAAGCCTATCAAATAGCGGCTGAGCTCCAAAGCCACCTCGACCTTGCCCAGGCAAAAGAGATCCCTCCTGACAAAAAGCCTATTCAAGACAACCTTCAACGCGCCAGAAAAAGCGGCTGGCAGGGGTGGCGGGGCTATTTTTATGACCCATCACAGAATCAAGGTGCGGCTAAGCGGCGAGTTTTCTCCATACAGATTCTAACTGAAGAGATGTTAAAAGAAGATAAAAAGGGCCAATCCGCCCATTGGTGGATGAAAGCCGCTCGTGCCGCAGAAGTGGCCAGCAGGGAGCTTTCCAGTGTCTACAATCAACAGCATTTTGACCCTCCCCCCATAGACGAATATACCGGCAATGCAGAAGATGATTATTATATTGATCGCAGCGAAGCCAATAAATATCAGCGTGTTTTTGTCTATTTTGACCACTGGCAGGACGATTCTTTTTCAATTAAAGGCTCAACCTTCCCCGGCCACGGCTTCCTTCCTATGTTTCGACTAGGACGGGGCGCGATCCTGGCCGATGCCGCGGCTTTTCGAGCGTTTGATACCAGCCTGGTTACAGATGTTGATTTCGCGGAAGTCTATCGTTTTGACCAAGATGGGCACGGAAAAATAATTTTTACCAGCGCAAGACAAGGAGCTTCGCGCGCGGCTCTGACAGAGACCGTCCAAAATGCTTCATTAATTGTTTTTAAAACAGGAAGAGAGTTAACAGAAGAAGAATTAATAAAGATTTTACGATCCACAAAGAGTTTTAGAACCTCTTTCCTGGCCAAATTAAGACTGGAATTAAACAAACCACACAAGCCAAGCCGGGAACAAATAAAGACCAGGGGTCAGGATGATCCTATAGCAAAGAAAATTGATACTGCGGCAAAGAGGCAACAGATAATAACGCTCACCGGTCTCCGGGATGAAAATGAAGTTTTTGAAGCCATCGGCCTGGGCCTAATAGATCTAGCTACAATTGAAGAAGCCTTAGGCATACTTACTACCAGGGTAGATCTTTCCACTTCGGGAGAAAATTTATCGTTAAAAATTGACACGCCGGATTGTTTGGGGCTCTTTTCCTATATCCTTAACCAGCAAACACCAGAGGCTTTTCACATTCTCGCTGCGAGCGCCCAGGTAATAACCCGGGCCCAGGGTGTTTCTCCTGCCACTTTGCAAATAACGCTTAGGCCCAAAGGCGCAAAAACCCCCTCTTTAAACTGTATGCAGGTGCGGACCGATATCGAGAACTTTCATCGAAGAGGAGAAACCTTTACTGACAGGCACAGGAGGGGGCAGGAAACAACATCTTTAAAAATAAACTTGTCTTTAACCAATCGCGGAAATTGGAATATCCTGCGCGAGATCGCTCGCCTTGCCGCCGAGTTTGACTTTAATATTTTAAGCTTCAATCTCCCTAACGCGTCGGAATCTAAAGATGGCGAAATTATCATAGAAGCTACTCAGCAAGTCGGGACAAAAGAAGATATTGTTGAACACATGAAAACTGCCTTTCACGAGGGGCTCCAATCATTCAAGGGATTCCGCTTTAGTCTTGAGGAAATCAGTTAGCCGTTTTATAAAATTGTTTAATCCGTTGCTCTTGCCCGGCAGTTAGCTTCTGCTTCCTTCGCTTCATCATTGCCTTAGCACCGGCTAAAAATTTCTCTAATTCATATTTCTCCCCACCCCAACTAAACGCTGGCACTTTTTTGGGCGTCACCCCGCCGCCAAACACATTCGCCCCCACCCCGATCACCGCACCGGTTGTAATCAGCGTGCCAATGCCGGTTTTTACAAAATCACCAATAAAACAGCCCATAAATGTCTGGCCTGTGTCAACGCCTCCAACTTTAACTGAGCCGTAATTATTTTTTAGATTGGAGTTGGTCGTCCCTGCCCCCAGATTTACCCATTCGCCTATATAAGAATGACCAATAAAACCGTAATGCGCCTTGTTAGAATAGCCGTGGAAAATTGAATGCATCACTTCGCCGCCAATCCGGCACTCCGGACCGATGGATAACGGCCCTCGAAGATAACTTAGCGGCTTAATGATCGTTCCCTTGCCAATATAAATCGGCCCCTGACGCGCGTCCAGTACGCAGCCGGCCTCAACCTCGGCACCTTTCTCAATTAAAACATTTTTTTTATCATAAAAAACTACAGAAGAGTGAACCTTGCCTCTGATTCCTTTGCCCAAAACCTTTAAGTCTTTTTCCAGGTCTTGCTTAAGATAAACAATTAAATCCCAAACGTGCTTAATTTTTCTTTCCGGGTGATCCTTGAGCATCCTGGCCCCGCACCTCAAATCTCCCTTTGCCCTTAAACAATCAAGGGAATATAATTGGGATTCCGAATTTTTCATTAATTCGTCATTAGTCATTAGTTATTCTGCCTTGCGTTTATATTTTGGGTCTTCAAACGAATAGGTAAACTGCGTATGTTTCTCGTATCTGCCCTCAAGAATGGCCACTACATCTTCGATAAAAACAATCTCTTCGTCAGTTGGGATCACCAACACCTTAACCGGTGAATCGTCAGCCGAGATCAGTTCTTCTTTTTCACGACTAACGGCCTTTTCGTTTTTCTTTTTATCCAGCTTAACCCCCACACCTTCCAGGTTTTCTAAAACTCTCTCGCGCAGCTTCCAGTTTAATTCCCCGGCTCCGGCGGTAAACACCAGCGCGTCAACACTGCCCAATTCCGCCAGATAAGCTCCAATATATTTTTTTAAACGATAGACCTCTATTTCGATAGCCAGTTGTGAGCGTTTATCTCCGGATTGCGCGGCTTTTTCAATGTCGCGGCGATCCGTATATTTGCCGGTAATACCCAGCAACCCGGATTTTTTATTGAGAATCGAATCTATTTGTTCCGCATAAAAGCCCTCTTTTTCAATCATAAAAATAATTATCGCCGGATCTATGTCGCCACAGCGCGTTCCCATTACCGCGCCCTCAAGCGGCGTCAGCCCCATGCTGGTATCAACAGAAACTCCCCCTTTAATGGCCGTGAGACTGACTCCGTTGCCAATATGCAAAGTTATTAAATTTACTTCCGACGGTTTTTTATTTAAAAGAACAGCGGCGCGACAGGAAACATAAAGATGCGAAGTGCCGTGAAAACCATAACGGCGAACCCCATACATGCCATACCACTCATAGGGAACGGGATAAAGATAGGCCTTCTCCGGCATGGTCTGGTGAAAAGCCGTATCAAAGACAGCGATATGGGGGATGTTGGGAAAGGCTTCTTTGGCTGCTTCGATACCGGAAATATTGGGGGGGTTATGCAGGGGAGCCAGATCCTGGACACTTCTAATAGCTTCTAAAACTTCCTCATTTATTAAGACTGAGTTTTTAAATTTTTCTCCGCCATGAACTATGCGATGGCCGACGGCAGAAATCTCCGACAGGTCCCTTATCACCGCATTTTCGCCCGTGGTTAATGTCTCAATAATTTGCCCGAGCGCTGTTCTGTGGTCAGGACAAACATCTCCCGGGCCAATGCGCTCAACCACCCCTTTGGTCAAAGTTTGTCTCTTTTCCCAGAGGTAGAGCTTATATTTTACCGATGAACTACCGCAATTTAACGCCAGAATTATCATCTATTATTTGTCCTTCTTTATCAACAATCAAGGCTCGCACATTTAAACCATGCTGAGGGCCCAAAACAAAAATTGCCGTAGACAGAGCGTCAACCGTCGCCGCATTAGTGCCAACTACGGTTACGCTCTGACACAAGTCGGCCGGCCGGCCTTTCCGCGGGTCTATGATGTGCTGGCCGCGTTCGTAATTGCCGGAGGTAGACAAACTTTCCTCATCTTTTAGCTCAATCGTGCCAAGAATCTTATCCTTGTCTAGCGGATGTCGAACCCCAACTGTCCAAGTTCTATCGCCGAAGACGGCAATACTGGAACGCATGTCTATTATACCGCTTTCCGCGCCCGATTTCATTATGAGCTGTCGCGCTTTTTCAACAGCAAACCCCTTGCCAATGCCCCCCAGGTCTATCTTTCCGGAATGTCTAATATTAAACGCGCCACCGCTCAACCTAAAAATTTCGTCTGCCAGCTTAAGGCACTCGGCGGTCTCCGGGGAAAGCTCAAGCCCGGCCCCTTTGTTTAATAAACTAACTTCACTCTCCGGCTTAAATGTGCTGAGAAGCCGATCGAATCGTTTTATTTCATTAAACGCCAGGGTTACCAAACGGTGGGCATTTGGCCCGTGGACCTTCACCCGAACCGGCGTACCCATAATAAAATCATTTTTCTCAGCGTCCATTTGCCCTCTGGAGTAAATCCGGGCCAAAGAAAATGCGACCAAAAGCAACCCGATTAATAATAAATACGGCAGACGTAGTTTCATAATTCCCCTGTGTATGATATAATATATGAGGTTAATAGACAATTGATATGAACAAGGTTAAGAGCCTAAATCGCAAAGATCTCCTCGGCCTCAAAGATCTATCCGTTGAGGAAATAAAATTAATTCTCCGTACAGCCCACTCGATGAAAGAAGTCGCCGCCAGACCAATTCCCAAAGTCCCAACCTTACTCGGAAAACACATCATTACTTTGTTTTTTGAAGCCAGTACCCGAACCAGAACGTCTTTTAATATGGCAGCCAAGATCCTCTCAGCCAATATTACCAACATAGCTATATCTTCAAGCAGCGTAACAAAAGGTGAAAGCCTGATAGACACTGTCAAAAATCTGGAGGTTATGGGGGTCGATGCTATTATTATCAGACACCCCATGGGCGGGGCTCCGCTCCTGGCCGCACGCAATTGCAAAGCTTCAATAATAAGTGCCGGAGACGGATTTAATGAGCATCCCACTCAGGGTTTACTGGATATTTTTACCATGCAAGAAAAGAGAGGTAAGCTAAAAGATAAGAAGATTTTGATTGTCGGTGATATTTCTCACTCTCGCGTGGCCCGCTCCAATATCTGGGGCTTAACCAAACTAGGCGCCAAAGTCACAGTGGTCGGCCCACCCACCATGATACCCAGGGGGATTGAAGAGATGGGGGTCAACGTTTCCTACAATTTAGACGACGAGATCAAAGAGGCTGATTTTATAAATATGTTAAGAATCCAAAATGAACGCCAGGAAAAAGGACTCTTCCCCTCGATTGAAGAATACCATAAACTTTATGGCCTAAACAAAGAACGAATGAAATATGCCAAGAAAGATGTCCTGGTTATGCATCCCGGGCCCATCAACCGCGGAGTGGAGATTACCTCCGAAGTCGCCGATGGGCCATACAATGTTATTTTAGAACAGGTCACCAACGGGGTAGCGGTTAGGTCTGCGCTACTTTTTTTGCTCCTGGGCGGGAAAACCTAAACGATCTTCGATGGATCGGACACGGCCCAATCTCAACAATTTTACCGCGGTGAAACTCTGTGCCATATCCTTTATGAAGATCAAAACGATAATCCGGATATTTTCTATGGTAGCGCAGCATCAACCAATCCCTGGTAACTTTGGCGATAATTGAGGCGGCGGCGATTGAAGCATATTTTCCGTCTCCGCCAATAATACTTTGTGAAGGGATGTCTAAATCCAAAGCCATGCGCCGACCATCGATCAAAAGATAATCTGGAGCAACAGATAAATTCTCAACCGCCAACTTCATAGCCAGGAGATTGGCTTTACCAATATTTATTTTATCAATTAATTTATGATTTACTTTCCCTATCCCCACACCTATCGCCCTGGCCTGGATTTCCAGAAATAGCTCCTCACGTCTCCTGGGGGATAATAATTTTGAATCGGCCAATCCTTTGATTTCAATTTCTGGAGATAGAATTACCGCGGCAGCCACAATCGGTCCGGCTAAAGGGCCGCGACCCGCTTCGTCAACTCCGGCAACAAGCCTAAACATGCTGCTAAATTATATCATATGAGGCCAAATTTGGTCAGCGGCCAGATGCGGATAAAGGCTGGGCCGATTAAGTTTTCTTTGGGCAAGAGCCCCCAGTAGCGACTATCGGCGGAAGCGGGACGATTATCGCCAAGGACCAAAAAATAGTCCTGGGGAATATTAACCGGGCCAAAATCAAAAAAGTCCTTGTTCATGGAGTGAGTTTCTACTATCGCCTCATCGTTTATATAAACAACGCCATTCTTCATCTCAAACTTTTCCCCGGGTAAACCCATTGTCCGTTTAATTAAGTCTTTTTTGTCTCGGGCACCAGAATTAACCTGGCGAAAAACAATAATTTCCTGCCTCTTGGGTTCACGAAAATGAAAAACAACCTTATTTACCACAATTCGGTCATGAATATCTAAAGTAGGCTCCATTGAACCGGAGGGGATCCAAAATACCTGGAGAAAAAATGCGCGAATGATCAAAGCCAAGATAAAGGCGACTGCAATAGTCTCAAACCAGTCAAAAAACCAGTTCTTCTTCAAAAGCTTTAAACCCCTTCTTCTACTTTGGTTGCCTGGCTGCCAATGCGCTCACGCAGGTAATATAATTTGGCGCGTCTAACTTTACCGCTGCGAAGAACCTCAATCTTTTCCAGCCTGGGTGAATGTAACACAAAGGTACGCTCAACTCCCACACCTTGAAATATCTTTCTCGCGGTAAAAGTTTCTCTTGATCCTCCACCCTGGCGCTTAATAACAATGCCTTCAAACCCATGCAGCCTTTCTTTGCCACCCTCAACAATTTTTGAGTAAACCTTTACTGTATCCCCCACATTAAACTGTGGAATTTCTTTTTTCATTTGCGCTTTTTCAATCTCTTGTATAATGAGACTCATTTCAATCAAAATCCTCCTTATCGACCCAACAACCTGTCCAGTATTATAGCATTTGCGGAGCGAACTGACAAATGATTATACTCATCTTTTCCGATAATTGGCTCTAAAATCAGGTCAAATCGCTCAAAAACTTCGTCTGCTATACCCCAACCTGTACCAATCACTAACAAATATGGCTGCTTTGCCCCGCTCATTTCCCTTTTTAAATCCTTAAATTTAGTCTTACCGACTGCCTTTGCCGACGTTCCAACTACCGTTGGCTTCTGGCCTTCAGCTCGGATTATTTCATCGATTGTTTCGTCTAACGATTCTTTAATAGAGATCAACTTAAACGCTTCCGCCCGCGTCCAATTAAACTCAAGGCTGCTATCGTCCATCCAAAAGCTGCGAATAAGCTCGGCAAACTCTCTTTGCGCCGGCAAGGGATTAACCACATAATATTTTTTAATCCCAAAAGTGCAGGCGCATCTGGCAATATCGTGCAGATCAAACCCGGTAATACAGGTTGAGACGATATCTTGTCTTTTGTTGTACACGGGGTAATGCAGCAAAGCAAGATAGACATTGGCCTTAGCCAATAAGTCAGGCCGGCGCTGTCGCGTCTTTATTAGCGCCTGTTCGCGTCGCCACTTGGCAATCTCCGCATGGTTGCCGGAGAGTAAAACGTCAGGGACCTTCTTGCCGGAAAACTCCTCCGGCCTGGTGTAGCTTGGGAAATCAAGCAAGCCATCATAATAAGAATCTTGCTTAACCGACTCGGATTCTTTAACCACGCCGGGGATGTGCCTGGCGACCGCGTCAATCAAAACCATGGCAGGTATTTCTCCTCCGGTTAGAACATAATCCCCAATTGATATTTCTTCATCAACCATTTCCCTCACCCGTTCGTCTACCCCTTCATAATGCCCGCAGAGTAGAACTAGATGTTCCTGTTTCGCCAGCTCATTAACCTTTTGCTGGGTAAGCTGTTTGCCCGTCGGGCACAATAAAATGACGGACGAGGGACGATTGACGATGGACGATAATGCCCGAGCAACAACATCAACTTTCATGACCATTCCCGGTCCGCCGCCATACGGAGTATCATCTGCGGTTTTGTGTTTATCCGAGGTAAAATCGCGGAGATTAACCACCTCTAAACTTAAAAGGCCCTTTTGCTGGGCCTTTTTAAGTAAACTCTCATTTGTTGGTCCCTGAAACATTTCAGGGAATAGGGTCAAAACATCAATCCGCATTTTATCCCGAGAACTGTCGAGGAAGCATTACAGCTGGCGAATATCTTGAACGATTCCGTCCTTAACAATAATTTCAGCGCCGCCAACTTTTTTGTAAAGATTATCTCCAACCTCTACATTTACCGGACCTTCAAGCGGACCCTGGACGAATTCTGTTCCCAATTGTAATTTTTTTGCTTCTTCGATCTTCAGCATCAGATCAACTTTGGCTGCTGATTGTCTGTTTCTTTCATCTTCGATCTGGTGCTTAAAGGCAACGGCTTTTTGGTTTAGGCCTTTCTGTTTCAGGTTTTCCAACTGGGTTTTGCCCCTCTCTACCATTTGAGAAGCCTGGTTTTCAAGGTTGCCCACCGCTCTTTCTAATTCTTTTACCAGGTTCTGCCTGAAGGCTTCGGTCACAATCGCCTTGACCATAACTACTCTTTTTAATTCAACTGAATTGCTGCTCTGCTTTTCCGCCATGATTTCCTCCTTTATCATCACTTAAAATTTCGACTGAGACCCTTTTGTTTTGTTTGGCCGCCGCGGCATTAGTAATAGCTCTGATGGAATTGGCGATCCTGCCCTCACGCCCAATAACCTTGCCCACATCATCAGGGGCTGTCGTTATCTCCAGGAGGGTAACAGTTTCTCCAACAGTTTCCTTAACCATAACCTGTTCCGGCTTATCTACCAACGCTTTAGCCATATACTCAACTAGCTCTTTCATGCTTTCTGCTCTTCCTGCCTCACCTCTTCTGGATTCATTTCGGCCTCTGGCGGCGCATCAACCGGCTTTTCTTCCTCGGCCGGCTTTTTTGTTTCGGCCGGTTTTGCACCTTCTTTCCCGGCTTCCGCTTTTAACTCTATCTTAGACTTCTTTTTTGGCAGTAAGGCTAGATTAACCGGGGGTAAAATTCCTACTTTACCCAGGAGAAGCCTAACTTTATCAGTAGGTTTTGCTCCTTTTTTAATCCAGGCCAGGGTTTTTTCCTTATCCACATCAAAAACCGATGGCTCCTTTAGAGGATTATAGGTACCTAAAATCTCAATGATACTGCTGGCGCTGGCGGCCGACTCATCTTGAACCACAACCCGGTAAAAGGGCTTGCTTTTTGCCCCTTTTCTCTGTAATTTAATTTTTGCTGCCAAAGTAATTTACTCCTTTCAGTTTATCTGTTGGTAATTATAGCAAATTTTGCTTGATCAGGCAAGACGTGAGAGGTAATACTTATAAGAAGCCTTCAAATCCTCAACCGCGTCCCCACCAAACTTCTCAAGCAAGGCATTGGCAATTTCGAGCGCCGCGACCGCTTCACCAATCACCGCAGCCGGCTCAACGGCACAAACATCCGAACGCTCCACCAGCGCTTCGCACACCTTTTTAGAAACGAGATCAACTGATTTAAGGGGTTTTTTTAGAGTGGCTATCGGTTTCATGGCTGCCCTAATAATTATTGGCTCGCCATTGGTCATACCGCCCTCCAGCCCTCCGGCATTGTTGGTGGCGCGATAATACCCTTTTCCTGGTGAATAAAAAATCTCGTCGTGGACTTTGGAGCCCGGGAGGCTGGCAACGCCAAAACCAAGGCCAATCTCAACCCCCTTAATTGCGGGGATCGCCATTACGGCCCGGGCCAGATTTCCGTCGAGACGCCTATCCCAATGAACATGGCTGCCCAAGCCTACCGGCGCACCGGTTACTGTAATTTCAAAAATACCGCCAAGAGTATTGCCTTCTTCCGCAGCCCTATCAATAGCTTTTTTCCATTCTGTTTTGTTTTTCGCTTTACCAATTTGCAGGACTTCGCTGAAAACATTGATTCTGAATTCCGCCAGCAACTTCTTGGCAATAGCCCCCACCGCTACCTTAACCGCAGTCTCCCTGGCGGAGGCCCGCTCAAGAATATTTCTAATGTCTTTCTGGTTATACTTAACCGCTCCGGCCAGATCGGCATGCCCGGGGCGGAGACGGGTAATTGTTTTATCAAAAAGTTCCGTGCTGCGATTGGTGATACGCAAGGCTATGGGGCTGCCAATGGTTTTACCGGCTCGAACTCCAGAGGTAATTTCAACTTTATCTTTTTCCAGCTTCATCCGTTTCCCACGGCCATAACCTTGCTGTCGTCTTTCAAGTTCTCGATTAATCTCTTCTTCTGAAAGGAGTAAATTAGCTGGACAGCCTTCAAGAATAGCCACCAAGGCTGGTCCGTGCGATTCACCGGCGGTGAGAAACCTTAACATAGCAAGGCGATTATAGCACGCCGGAAAGAGCAATGGCAATAAATTCCCACACCAAAACCCCACCTGCTCAAGCGGGGCATTAGACCCCGCTCTTC
>Ga0155959_148_pt1 | contig 57223 bp, 67 predicted proteins | sample RifCSPlowO2_02_FD_107613 | JGI IMG/M metagenome (GOLD analysis project Ga0155959, IMG submission 107613) | candidate division WOR-1 bacterium RIFCSPLOWO2_02_FULL_46_20
TTTTGGGTTATCCCGGGTTTAAAAAACAAGGTTTTAGCATTGGAGTGGCTTTTGATAATAGTGCAAGAAAGATTGGGAAAAAAATTCAAGAAATTAAAGTCTGCAATCTCAAAGGTTTGCCGCTCGAAGTTGCCAGGAAAGAGATAAAGATTGCTTTTATCACTGTGCCTGCCGCGGCGGCGCAAGAGGTGGCCAATCTTTTGGTTGAGGCAGGAATTCGCGCTATTATCAATTTTACCCCGGCTCGAATTTGGGTGCCGCCCAAAGTTATTCTGCGCCACGTTGATCTGACCCGTGAATTAGAGGTGGCTTCGTATTACCTGGGCAAGTGAAATTTTTCCGCTAGATTGTTGTGAAGAACCTCTATTTTGGCCAAATGTGATGTTACTACTTTGGTGCTACATATCTAAAAAAGCAGTTGACAGAACGAAAGGGGATATGTTAGTATTTAATTATTGATAATGAGTATCAATATCAATAAGTAGATTGGGGTGGGTTGTTTGAATAAATAAATAAAAGCAACCTCGATTTAGTGAAATTAAACATAAAAAGGGGGTGCGGCTAAATTTGCGGCCGTTGTTTTAGGCTGAAACTAAAAATATTAAGGAGGGCAAAGTAATGTTTAGAGAGATTTTGTTCAAAGTCTTCTGTTTTTCGGCGATCTTATCAGTTTTGACCTCGGCTTCTTTTGCCGATCGGCGCTCTTATGTCTGGACATATGAATATGTCACGATGCCCCGCGGGATGGTGGAGGTCGAATATTACAATACGCTTGAATATCCCGACACGACCAACCCCAAGGTCAATACCTGGAAGCACTGGGTGGAGCTCGAGTACGGCCTGACTGACAATTGGGATGTTAGCATGTACCAGACCTTCAAGCAGACCAATACCGCGGCGGCCAACACGCTGTCGTATGACGGATTCAAACTGCGGACTCGTTACCGGCTGGGTGAAAGAGGGTCTAATCCGGTCGACATGCTATTGTATGCTGAATTGATCGAGCCAAATGATCTAAGCAAAGCCGGCGTCTTCGAAGGTAAAGTCATCCTGGCCAAAGATATCCGGATGCTGAATTTCTCCTACAATTATATTATTAAGCGGGAGTTGACCGAGGCGGCCAAGACTGAGAACGAGTTCGCGGCCGGCGCCAGCGTCGAATTACGGCCGACTTTCAAAATCGGCCTGGAGGCCAAGGGCAATTATAGTACCGGCAAGCATTACGTCGGGCCGACGATTTCCTGGGCGCAGGAAAAATTCTGGCTGAATTTTGGCGCCGTAAGAGGCTTGGGCAATGGGGCAAATGATCTGCAAACGCGCCTGCTTATTGGTATTAATATTTAGTTCAGCTTTGCTGATCTCGGGCTGTGTTCCGGATGAGGAGCAGTCGGCGGCTTATAAGCTGTACAGCGCGAAGTGCAGTTCCTGCCACCGGCTGCTCCCGCCGGAGGATTATCCGCTGGAGAAGTTCGGTGAATATATCGAAAAATACGGCAAAGAGTTGACCCCGGAGGAGAAGACCCGGCTGCTTGATGGGTTGAGAGCCTATAAAAAGTTAAAGGAAGAACAAAAATGAAGCAATATGTGTCAACGATCATAATGCTCTCTATGATCATCGCCCCGGCTCTGGCCTACCGGCCCTTCGGCACCGAAGACGCAGGTGTCGCCGGCAAAGGGGTGATCCAGTTTGAGGGAAGCTGGGATTATTTGCGCTGGAATGATGGCATGATCGAGAAGAATTATCTGTTCGTGCCGATCTACGGCGTGACCGATCAGCTGGAGCTGTCGGCGGAAATCCCGTACATGTATCATTATAACATTGGCGGTACATCCCCCAGTGGGGTCGGGGACATCAACCTGGTGGCCAAATATCTGCTGGTGGAGGAGGGGGTCAAAACTCCCGCTTTTGCACTGAAAGGGGTGGGCAAACTCGATAACGGTGATTTCAGCGCGGGACTTGGCAGCGGCGATAAGGATTGGAGCATTTTCGCGGTCGCGTCAAAAACTTTTGGGCGGGCGGTCCTGCATTCGCACGTCGGGTACACCTGGGTCGGCAAAAGCAAAGATGCGAATTTGCGCGACATTCCGCTCTTCGCGCTGGGCCTTGATTACGGCCTGACAGAACCGCTCCATCTGATCGCCGAAATTAACGGCAACCGCCATCCGGACAGCACGCAAACCGAATATCCCAGAAGCGCTCTTTTGGGGTTCACTTATAAAATATCAGAAAAGCTCATTTTTGACCTGGCCGGCAAGTGGGGGCTTTCAAACGCCAGCCCGGCCTGGGACGCGGCTTTCGGTTTTTCCGCGACGCTGTGATATCATAATAAGGAGAATATTTAATGCAAGAGTGCCACGGCAAAGTTAAGATAGATTTTTCGGGACTGAAGAAGATCTCCCTGGTCGGCAATCCCAACGTTGGCAAGAGCGTGATCTTCTCTCATCTAACAGACATTTACGTCACCGTTTCCAATTACCCAGGAACGACTGTTGAGGTTTCGCGGGGCGCCGGCACGATCGACCGCCAGAAGTTCGAAATCATCGACACGCCGGGCATGAACAATCTAATCCCGTCGTCCGAGGACGAAAAGGTGACAGTCGCGTACATTTTAACCCATAACCATCCGCGGCTGCGCAAGCTGATGTCGTTCGGCATCGCGCCGGGAGTAAAAATCCGCCAAACTGGCCGCATATCCCGGCGTGTCCCGGCCGCAAATTCCTGCTTGACAAAAGTTTAACATACTTTATAATATGACTAAATTAGTCGTAAATAGCAGTGAAGGGGGAATTATGAATGTTTTGTCGCTGGCCCTGTATCTTAGGATTTTTTACGCCGCGCTAGTTTTGATCGTTGTCTCCCTGATGGTTTTTTATGTCAGGGGCCTGACCACAAAAGGCGAAACATCGGGACGGCTCAAAGCCGTATTTTACGGTTGGCTCGGTTTTCTTGTCGCCGTCGCCATTCTTTTTCATCTTCTAACCGCCTGGCAGATACCCTGGGTGCGCTGGGAGATCAAACGGGCTGAAATCGTCCCCAACCGGGAATTCGCGCTCAACGCCAAACAACACCGGTTTACTTTGCCGGCCGGCGGCTTGAAAGTTCGTCAGGGTGAGGTGGTCAAATTTAAGGTCACTTCCTCTGACCTGACCTATGGCTTTGGCGTTTTTCATGAGAGCGGGGCGATGGAATTCCAGATGCAGGTCCTGCCCGGGCATTCTAACGAGATCATCTGGATTTTTAAGGATCCCGGTAAATATTCAATTCGCTCGACCGAATATGCCGGACCGGAAACCGAGCAAATGTACCTGAAAGATTCCATAACCGTTCTGTCGGGGGAGGAAAAATAAATGATTTCACTTAAAGAATTAAATCCTTTGCAGAAAGTCACCCTCCGTTTTGTGGTTATCGCGCTGTTATTCTACGGCCTGACTGTGATCGAAGGGATGATGATGCGCGCCGTTCAGGTCAATATTCCCTTGCTGGAAGCTGAACATTTTTTTGCGGTCCTAAACGCCCATCCCATTGTGGGGATCTTTGGCTACAGCTTCATGCTGGTCATGGGGGCGTTTTACTTTCTGGTGCCGACGTTCACGAAAAAAGAGCTCTACAGCGTCTTCCTGGCCGAGCTCAACTGGCTGGTCATGGCAGCCGGGACGGGCATCGTTTGGCTAAGCAGTTTTATTTTCCACTACAGCGCCCTTTACACTAATTACTGGCCCCTGCCGGTCATTGGCTCGACCGGCGTAAGCCTCGGGCTTTACGCTCTCGGCATCCTTTTGATCATGATTGGTATCCTCATCTTTTGTTTCAATCTTTTCGCGACCGTCTTTCATCGCGAGCCGGGTGACAAGCCGCTTTCGACCCTTATCATTTCCGCTTTCGGTCTGGACGGCTTCGTTAATATATTCAACCGTTTCCGTGGCCGGCCGGATAAAGTTGTTGAGCCGGATGTGCCGCTGCCGATCGTGGCCATCTTTCGCGGGACGATCGATACCGTGCTCGACGCTCTGGTCCTGGGCTCGGTCGCGATCGTTTTCCTGGTCTACGCCTTTTTTAAGCTGAAGGGCGCTACTCTCCCCACAACCTGGCTTGATCCGCTCATTTATAAGAATCTTTACTGGTGGGGGCTCGATCTGATCGCCGATGGCCTTGTTTTGATTTATGTGGCTGGCACCTGGTATCTCCTGGCCATGATCATCACCGGCCGGCAGATCTTTATGCAGAATTTCGCGCGGGCGGCGCTTTTTGTCGAGCTGGTCGTTTCCTGGTTCGTCTGGAGCCATCATCTCCTCTCCGACCAGACCCAGCCGGTCATGATGAGGATCTTTTCCGGCGAAATGATCACCGCTTTTGAACTGGTTACCTCCGGCATCGCCGTTTTCCTGACGCTGGCTACCCTCTGGCAGGCGCGGCCGCTCAAAATGACCATGCCGTTAAAATTTTTATTGGGCGGCATCGTTGGCTTTGGCCTGGGCGTGCCGGCCGGCATTCTGCAGGCTGATCTTGGCATGAATCGTATTCTTCACAATACCCAGTGGGTGATAGGGGCGCACGCGCACATGCAGATTTTGGTCGGGCTCTCCTGCACTCTTTTTGCCGCGCTGTACGCGATCTTCCCGATGGTGACGAAGAGAGAAGTGAAGAGCGAATTCTTGTCGAATGTCCATTTCTGGTGCCAGATGGTCGGCGGCATCGGCATGTCGGTCGCCATGGGGTTTGCCGGCTTGAATGGAATGCTCCGGCGGACGCTTTATATGGGTGACCCGACTTATCTCCAAGAGATGTACTTCGCGGCTTTCTTCGGGACTATTTTAGCCATAGGATACTTGGTGATGATGTACAATTTGATTTCCACTATCGGGATCCCATCATTGATATCTTTGTTCATCAGGCTGCCGTGGTCAAAAACGCAAAGTAATATCGCCTCGTAAAACCCTCTTGACAAAATTACTTAATCTGGTATAATAAATACCAGATTAAGCTTATGAAACTAACCCTAGCGGCGGAAAACTCAATTATGATCCTCTACTTCCTGACCAGGGAAGGAAAGAGATTGACGGTGGCCGAGCTGTCGCAAAAACTCGGCACCCCGGCCAACCACATATACAAGCTGGTTCAGTCCCTGGTGCGCGGGGGATACGTGCGATCCTTTCAGGGAAAAGTAGGCGGGGTGGAGCTTGCCGCTAATCCCCATAAAGTTACGCTCAGCGAGATAATCGAACATTTGGAAGGCCCGATCAATCTCTCAAACTGCATTTTCCGCGAGAAAAATTGCATCTTTATCAAGAATTGCGTTTTGAAAGGCAAGCTGGCTGCAGCGGCGCAAAAATTGGTTGCGGTGCTGCGGCGGACCACAGTGCAGGATCTGGTTAACGAAAAATGAGATTTAAAAAACAAAGGGGTGAAGCAAATGGTAGAAGAAGATATTAAAAGCAGAATTATTCAATCTCTTGAGGGGATAAGGCCGGCTTTACAGTTTGATGGCGGTGACGTAGAATTGGTGGTGGTGGATGAGGTGGAAAAATCCGTCACAGTTCGGTTGCGGGGGGCCTGTGCGTGTTGTCCGGGCGCCCAGGCCACTTTGGAATACGGAGTAGCCAGGGCGATCAGGCAAGCGGTCCCGGAGATCAAAGAAGTAAAAGCGGTTATTTAAAATAGAATAATATATAAGAGGAGATTTATTATGTTGCCGACAGAAAAATTGGAACAGGAACACGATGTTATTTTGAAGATGCTCAAAGTCATCCAGGCCGTATCCGGGAAAATTGAAGAAATCGATCAAAAAACCTTGAAGGATATTATTGATTTCATCCGTACCTTTGCGGATCACTGTCACCATGCCAAAGAGGAAAAAATTCTATATGTTGAAGCGGAGAAACATGGTATCCCTAATGAGGGAGGGCCGATCGGAATGATGCTGGTCGAACATGATCAGGGGAGGGGTTATGTAAAAATGATGGATGAGGCTTTGCAGAAGGTTGGGAAAGGAGACAAAAAAGCGGCAAAACAATATAAAGAAAACGCCCTTCAATTCGTCGATCTGCTTGAACAGCACATCGGTAAGGAAAATCAGATTCTTTATCCAATGATTAATATGCATCTCCCGGAAAAGCTGCAAAAGGTTATTTCTGATAGGTTTGAAAAGATGGAGAAAGAAGAAGTGGGGGAGGGAGTGCATCATAAGTATCACGCTTTGGTCGAGGAGATGGAGGTTAAGTTTTTGAAATAGGAGGAGAGAGAAGTCAACCCAAAAACTCTGAACGACATCACGCCTTGACATAAACCTTACAAAGTTTATAATATTTATTGGAGTCGGGAATAAAAAAAAGAAATAAGGGGGAAACAAAGGAATAATTTGTTTTTTATGCAGCCAAAAGGGGAGAGTAAAATAACTAAGCCAAAAATACTAATAATAGATGATGATGATGATTTAGTTGCGGCTATGAAGATGGTTTTGGAACATAATTCATACCAGGTTGTGTCGGCCTCTTCCGGGACCGAAGGGCTAATAAAAGCCAAGAACGGAAACCCTGATTTGGTTATTTTGGATGTAATGATGGAAACAAGTGACAGTGGTTTTGAAGTGGCGCGCAAGATAAGGGGAGAAGCGGGCATAGCAAAGGTGCCGATCTTAATGGTGACGGCGATCAAGGAAAAAACCGGTTTTGATTTTAGTAAAGAGGCGGGAGACAAGGCTTGGCTGCCGGTTGATAATTATTTGGAAAAGCCTATTCGTCCAGATGAGCTCGTGTCTAAGGTTGCCAAATTATTGAATAAATGAGTAGGGATATGCTATGATAAGTTTAGTGAAAAAGTTATTAGCAATATTAATAATATCCTTAACAGTATTTAGCTGCAATGCAGCGTTGGCTAATTGTTGCGGTACAGCTTCTTCCTGTTGTGAGGGCAATCAGGCTTCCTGTCAGATTTCTCTGCCCGAAACGGCGGCAAGTTCCTTTAATCTAGAAGTTAAGCCTACGGTCTCAATTGCCTTTTTGCCTGCGATTAATGAACAACTTGAATTGGTCGATAATCTTAGAAAAACTGTCAGATTTTGTGATCTTCCGCCTCCGTTCCATCTTTTTGTTAACTTAACTAGTCAAATCCACGCTCCACCCGTTGCGTAATCTTCCTGTTTCTACTTCATAAAGATTGGTTGAAAACTTGCGTGCGTAGTGTTATTCTTTCAGAAGGCAATAAAAAGGAAATCAAAGAATTAATTAATTTTTGGAGAATATAAATGAAAAGATTTGGTGTTATTTTGTTGCTGGGCTTTTGGCTGTTGGGATTTGTTAAGCCGGTGTTCGCGCTGACGCTTGACGAAGCGGTCAGCCAGGCCAGGGAACACAATTCCGACCTCCTCTTTGCTCAAAAACAATGGGAATCAATAAGGGCAAAGGTTCCTCAAACTATTAGCCTGGCCGATCCCCGCGTCGGCGTGGAGTATGAACAAATTCCGTCTGGTTCGCGCAATCTCGAAGAGGGGATGAAAATGTATTCTTTTGAGCAAATGGTCATGTTTCCCGGAAAAATTTATGCCGAATGGCAGATGAGCGGAAAAGAAGCCGAAATGTTTTTCGCTCGCTACCAAGCGAAATTGAGAGAAATCATCAGCCAGGCCAAGGCCGCTTATTATGACTTATATTTGACTGATCGCTCAATTGCCGTTATGAATGAAGTTGCCGGTTTGTTGGATAAAATTAAAAAGAGCGCCCAGGCAAAATATATGGTTGGGAGTGTTATGCAGATGGATGTCCTGCAGGCGAACATCGAATATCAATTAGTCAGCAATGACTTGCTGACCATGCGGCAGGAAAGAGGGGTTAAAGAAGCAAAATTAAAGGTGTTGCTTAGCCGAACAGATCATTCAACGATTGAAGTTGATCAGGATTTTTCTTTGCCCGCGACGATTGAGTCAGTGGAAAGATTAGAGAAAACGGCCAGCGCCAATCGGCCCGAATTGCTGGCCATGAAAGCCGAGCTGGAGATGAAGGATGCCGCCCACTTAAAATCAAAAATGGATTATTTTCCTGACACAATGCTGGGTGTCAAAAAACGGGTTGGAGATGGCTGGGATGCCATGTTCTCTTTTTCCCTTCCTCTATATTTCTGGAAACAAAGTTATGGGGTCAGTTCAATTGGGCTTGAACGCGAAGCCGCCAAGGCCGCTTTCTCTAACATGGAAAACATGACGCTCTGGGAAGTTAAAGAAGCTTATATTGCGGCGGACGCCGCGCGGCGAACTTATTTGCTTTACCAGGATAAAATTATTACTCAAAGCGAGCAAACCCTGAAGGCGGCTTTAAAAGCTTACCAGACCGGGACGGTCGATTTTCAGGCGCTTTTACTGGCAGAGAGAATGTATAAAGAAGCCAAGCTTAAGCTGTATGAGAACCAGGCGAACTATGGAAAGGCTCTGGCGGGGCTGGAGAGAATTATTGGCAAGGGGGTAAATTGAAATGAAAAATCAGAAATCCGAATCCTCACCCCGTCCCTCGACTCGCTTCGCTCGCTCGGGACACCCCTCTCCATCGAAGATGGAGAGGGGAATGAATTCTCCGCCGCAGGCGGAGAAGAAAGGGGTGAGGTGGGTTATTTTGCTTTGGGTTTTGGTCATTTTTGTTGCCGGCTGCGCCCCAACCCGGAAGACAGGTCATGAAGGCCATGAGCCGGGTAAGAAGATATTGTTTTACCGTAATCCGATGAATCCGCAAATTACTTCACCCGTGTTCATGAAAGATTCAATGGGGATGGATTACGTGCCGGTTTATGAACAGGCCAAAGGAGCGGCAGAAGGTGAAATATCTATCAGTTCTGATGAGCAGAAGCTCATCGGAGTTAAAACCGAACGAGTGGGGCGGCGCCAACTTTATAAAGAGATTCGCACAGTTGGGACGGTGGCTTATGACCCGGAGCTTTACGTGGCGCAGGAGGAATATCTTGGCGCGCTTGGTTTGAGCGATGAAGCGCTTATTGAATCCGGCCAAAAAAGATTAATGATATTGGGTTTGAATGATGAGCAGATCGGTAGGTTGCAGAAAGAGGGTAAAGCGCAGGAGAATCTTATTCTGCCTGAAGAAGAGACCTGGGTTTATATCACGATCTATGAGAATGAACTGGGCTTGGTTAAGGCGGGCACACCGGTGGAAATTGACACGATTGCTTTCCCGGGTGAGGCCTTTTATGGGAAAATCGCGGCGGTTTCTCCGGTGCTGGATCCCATGACCAGATCAGCAAAAGCCAGAGCGGAAGTTCAAAATCCCGGCCAAAAATTAAAGCCGAATATGTACGCCAACGTGAAGATCAAGATTGATCTGGGCAGCCGGTTAGCGGTTGATGAAGAAGCGGTTATTAATACCGGTAAGCGAACCCTGGTGGTGGTGGCCAAAGGTTCCGGCAATTATCTTAGCCGCGAGGTGAAGTTGGGACAGAAAGCTGATGGTTATTATGAAGTTTTGGGCGGGTTGAAAGAAGGAGAGATGGCCGTAACCACTGGTAATTTTCTAATCGATTCGGAATCACGCTTAAAGTCTACTAGTGGTGGCGAACATCAGCATTAAATAATGACGAAGCTAGTCGAATACATAATTGAGTTTTGCGCGAAGAACCGGCTGATAGTCCTTATCCTGGTCGGCGCTCTGACGCTGGGAGGGTTCTTTGCCCTGCGCCGCGTTCCCTTGGACGCTCTGCCGGACCTTTCTGACACGCAAGTTATTGTCTATTCCCAGTGGGACCGGTCCCCGGACATTATCGAGGACCAGGTAACTTACCCGATCATCACTTCACTCCTGGGCGCTCCCAAAGTCAAAGCGATCCGCGGGTTTTCTGACTTTGGCTTTTCCTATGTTTATGTAATCTTTGAAGATGGGACCGACATCTACTGGGCGCGCTCCCGCACCCTGGAATATTTAAACAAGATCGTTCCACTCCTTCCGGCGGGGGTCAAGACCGAATTAGGTCCGGATGCCACGGGCGTTGGTTGGATCTTCCAGTACGCATTAGTTGATGAAACCGGCCAACATTCATTGGCTGATCTGCGCAGTTTCGAGGACTGGTACTTGCGCTATTATTTGCAATCCGTTCCCGGGGTGGCGGAGGTGGCTTCAGTCGGTGGTTTTGTCCGCCAGTATCAGGTCAATGTTGATCCTAGCGCTTTGCAAGCGTATAACATTCCCCTGATGCAGGTGGTTGAAAATATCCGTAAAAGCAACAATGATGTTGGCGGAAGATTGGTTGAATGGAGCGGGATAGAATATATGGTGCGGGGCCGCGGCTACATCAAAACCACGCAGGATATTGAAAAAATCGTCGTGGGCTCCGGCATGAATGGGGCGCCGGTCACGATTGGACAGCTTGGCCAGGTTACTTTGGGGCCGGAGATGAGGCGAGGCATTGCTGAACTCAACGGCCAAGGGGAAGTGGCTGGCGGCATTGTGGTTATGCGCCACAAAGAGAACGCGCTGGATGTCATTAAGCGGATCAAGGCCAAGCTCAAAGAGATCGAACCCGGGTTGCCTAAAGGGGTAAAGATCGTAACCACTTATGACCGCTCCGACTTGATCGAAGCCTCCATTGGTACCGTCCGCGACGCGCTTGTCCAGGAATTAATTATTGTCAGCTTAATGCTGATTTTCTTTTTATGGCATCTCCCTTCGGCCCTGATCCCTATCATCGGGTTGCCCATCGCGGTGCTGATCGCCTTCATTCCCATGAACTGGATGGGACTAACATCAAATATTATGTCGCTGGGCGGAATTGTGGTCGCCATCGGCGACATGGTGGACGCTTCGATCGTGCTGGTCGAGAATGTCCATAAAAGATTGGATGAATGGGCGAAGGGTTTGCGGAAAGGAACTCGTGAAAGCATTATGATCGGCGCGATGAAAGAGGTCGGCCCGCCGATCTTTACTTCACTCTTGGTTATGGCGATCGCTTTTATGCCGGTTTTTATGCTCGAGGCGCAGGAAGGGCGCCTTTTTAAGCCTCTGGCTTTCACCAAAAATTATTCTATTTTCTTTGCGGCGCTGCTGGCGATAACCTTGATTCCGGCGCTGATCATGATCTTTGTCCGCGGGAAGATAATCTCCGAAGATAAACATCCGGTCAGTCAATTTTTGATCCGGCTTTATCGTCCAGTTGCCCTCTGGTCGATCAAGCACCGGAATCTGGTGGTAATAGGAGCGCTGGCCGGCATTCTGATAACCGTGCCGATATTTTTAAAAATGGGTTCGGAATTTATGCCTCCTCTTTATGAGGGGAGCATTCTTTATATGCCGACGACACTGCCGGGGTTGTCGGTGACCGAAGCCTCCAGGCTGCTGCAGATTCAAGATAAGGTCTTAAAGTCTTTCCCTGAAGTGAATAGCGTTTTTGGCAAGGCGGGGAGGGCCGCGACATCGACAGACCCAGCTCCTTTCTCCATGATGGAGACAACGGTGATCTTAAAAGATAAAAAACTTTGGCGCCGCGGGATGACCTACGAAAAACTTGTCGACGAAATGGATAAAAAAATGAAAATTCCGGGAGTATCTAACGCCTGGACCATGCCCATCAAAGCCAGGAACGACATGTTGACGACTGGAGTGCGCACGCCAGTGGGTATCAAGGTCTATGGTTCCAATCTTGAAGAAATTGAACGCCTTGGTATGCAGCTGGAACAGGTTTTGAAAGAGGTCCCCGGAACGCGCAATGTCTTTGCGGAACGCGTGGCGGGCGGCTATTTCGTGGATTTTGATCTTAAGCGCGATCAGTTAGCGCGCTACGGCTTGACGGTTGACGACGCCAACATGATCGTTATGTCGGCTATCGGCGGTGAAAATGTTTCAACCGTCATCGCCGGCCGGGAGCGTTATCCGATCAACGTCCGCTACGCCCGGGAACTGCGGGGTGAGATCGACGATTTGAGGCGGGTGTTGGTCCCCGTCATGAACGGGGCGCAAATCCCGATTTCCGAGATCGCGGACATTAATATCCGTTATGGCCCCGCTATGATCCGGGACGAGAACGGACTGCTGGCCGGTTATGTTTATGTGGATATTGTCGGCCGCGACGTCGGGGGATATGTTAATGATGCCAAGAGAGCGGTGAGAGATAAAGTGAAATTACCTACAGGATATTCACTGGCCTGGTCCGGCCAGTATGAGTCGATGCAAAGGGTCGCTGACCGATTGAAACTCTTTGTCCCTTTAACTCTTTTCGTCATTTTCATCTTGTATTTCTTTACATTCGGCTCCATCATTGAAACCCTGATTATTATGCTTTCGGTCCCTTTTGCCCTGGTTGGCGGCATCTGGTATATATATCTCTTGGGATACAATATGAGCATTGCGGTTTGGGTGGGGTTGATTGCCCTGGCGGGGGTGGCGGCGGAGACCGGCTCGATTATGATTGTTTACCTTGATGAATCGTACGCCAGGCGTAAAGCAGAAGGAAAAATGAACAATCTGGCCGACCTTTACGAGGCGGTAATGGAGGGCGCTGTCCAGCGCCTGCGGCCGAAGCTGATGACGGTGGGGGCTAATATCTTCGGACTTATGCCGGTGATGCTGGCTGTGGGGATCGGTTCGGACGTGATGAAACGGATCGCCGCGCCGCTGATCGGCGGGCTGGTCTCCTCGACGATCTTGACGTTGGTCGTCCTGCCGGCGATCTATACCATCTGGAAAAACAAAACTGAAGTGCGAGGAGGTGAAGAATGAGAAATTTGCTTATTATTTTAATAGCGGGAATATTGTTGAGCGGATTAGCCTGGTACTTTATTGGTGGACACACAAACCAGCCGGCAACCATGCAAACGCAAAGTGAAATGTCTGGAGCGGCCGGGTCAGCAGGGACTGTAACCTGTCCGGTTACCGGGGGAAAAATTGAAGCGGCTAAGGCCTATGCCAAAACTGTTTATAAGGGGAAAACCTATTATTTCTGCTGTGCCGGCTGTCCGGAAGAGTTTAAGAAAAACCCGGAGAAATACGCTAAATGAAGGGGAATTAAGAAATGAAAAAAACTATTTGCGGGATATTTATTGCGTTGCTCATGACCGCGGCCGGCTGGGCGGTGGATGTGACCAGAGAAGTTTCAATTATTGCCAGGCAATTTAACTTTCTGCCGGGTAAAATTGAAGTTGTCAAAGGGGTCCCCGTGAGGCTTTACCTGACAAGCTTGGATGTTACCCATGGCCTCTATATCGATAAGTTTAAGATCAACCAGAAAATGGAAAAGGGTAAACTAACAGTTGTGGATTTTATCCCCGACGAAGCCGGGGAATATGAATTTAAATGTTCAAATTTCTGCGGGCTCGGGCATGGCGGTATGAAGGGAGAACTGGTGGTGATTGAGCCGATGTCAGCAATGCCTAAAATGCCGGGGATGGAGGAAATGCAGCACAATATGCCAATGCATCATTGAAGCTGGTGAATAGAAAAGAGGGGATAATACGTGATTGAAATGTTTCATGATATTATTGGGTGGACGACTTTTGTTTTGAATATAATTGGCGCGCTCATTACGATTTGGGGGATTCTTTTAGCATTGCTTGAGTTTTTAGGAAAGGAGATTTTTAACCGCAAAGAAGCGATTGAGCTGAATGAAACCATTCGCTTGAAGCTGGGCAGTTATTTGGTACTGGCTCTTGAATTTTTTATTGCCAGCGATATCATAAAGACGGTAATTACTCCTACCTGGGAAAGCTTGGGAATTTTAGGGGTGATCGTTGCGGTAAGGACGGTGTTAAGTTATTTCTTGACTAAAGAACTGGAAAAGAAGCATTAAGAAAGGAATAAAAAAGTGAAACATTTGTTAATATCAACCAGAAAATTGAGAAAGGGAAAATGGGGCGAGAGGTGACTACCCACCCCACCGCTTGTGGTGGGGAGTTAGGTAATTGAGAAGCAGTAAACAAAAATGATTAGCGCTAAGCTCGTTTCTTTGCTGATTTTCGTTTCGGCCTACGCCTTGTTCGTTTTCTTTCCCAGGAAAAGGATGCAGGTCGCTGTCATTGGGGCGGCGGCGTTGATTTTGACCGGGGTCCTTTCTGTCCCGGAAGCATTTTTAGCGATAAATTGGAATGTCATGGGGATCTTTGTGGGGACACTGGTGGTGGCGGATATTTTTATGGTCAGCCGTGTTCCGGCGTATCTGGCGGAAATCATTGTGGACCGGGCCAGGAATACCGCTTGGGCGGTTTTACTGATCTGCGTTCTGACCGGGTTTATTTCCGCTTTTGTTGAGAACGTGGCCACGGTTCTAATTGTCGCCCCCATTGCTTTCGCGCTGGCAAAAAAACTTAAAATTAATCCCACCGCCATGATGATCGGGATCGCCGTTTCCAGCAATCTGCAGGGAGTTGCCACCTTAATCGGCGATCCTCCGAGCATGCTTTTGGGCGGATTTGCTAAAATGAATTTTATGGATTTCTTCTTTTATCAGGGCAGGCCCAGCATTTTCTTTGCCGTGGAACTGGGCGCGATCTGCTCGTTTCTGGTTTTATATTTTATCTATCGGAAACACCGGGAAAAGACGCAACTCCTGCGGGTGGAGAAAGTGAAATCCTGGATCCCCACCATCATTCTGGTCAGCTTAATCTTTTTGCTGGCGCTGAGTTCATTCATAGACACGGGGTTTTCTTATACTGCCGGGCTGCTCTGTATGATATTCGGCGGAATTTCTCTGGTCTGGGCGAAGGCGCACAGCAATAAGTCTCTCTTCGAGAGTCTGAAACCGCTGGATTGGGAAACGACGCTTTTCCTGATGGGAGTCTTTATTCTGGTCGGAAGCATTACTTCAACGGGCTGGATTGCGGTGATTTCTGACTTACTGGCCGGGATGGTCGGAGGGAACATCTTTTTCGGCTATATAACAATCGTTTTTATTTCAATTATTCTTTCGGCTTTTATTGACAATGTTCCCTTTCTGGTCGCCATGCTGCCGGTGGCAATGTCGATGTCGGAAAAATTGAGCGTTAGTCCATCTCTTTTCCTGTTTGGTTTGCTCATCGGGGCCAGCCTGGGCGGGAACATTACTCCGATTGGCGCATCGGCCAACATCGTTGCCTGCGGTTTACTGAAAAAAGAAGGTTACGAAGTTAAATTCGGGGAATTTGCTAAAATCGGCCTCCCTTTCACGCTGGTCGCGGTCGTCGCGGCCTCTTCATTTATCTGGTTTGTCTGGGGAGTCAGATGAAATTTTCGATTAAAGTTCAATATGGTTTGCAGGCCATGTTGGATTTGGCGATAAAGTTTGGAGCCGGGCCGGTGCAAATAGCTGAAATTGCTAAAAACCAAAAGATTCCGGTTCGTTACCTCGAGCAGCTTATGCTTATTTTGAAGCGGAGGGGGCTGGTGGTCAGCTCACGAGGTAAGCATGGGGGCTATACAATAGTAAAGCATCCCAGTGATATTACGGTTCTGGAAATTATTGAAACTTTTGACGGGCCAATTGAGTTAACCAGCAAAAAGATGAAGATTATCCCCTTTTTGTATGAGATCTTTGAGAATATTCAAAAAGATATTAATAAAGATTTGGCCGGCCTAACTTTAGAGGACCTGGTTTTTAAGAAAAGACAGAAAGAACGCTCTTATATTTACAATATTTAAAGATCGAAAAACCATGGAAGTGGCTTTTGATCCTGAAAAATGCACCGCTTGTGAGCTATGTGTTAGAGCCTGTCCGCCGCGTGCGATCGAGGTACATTTTTAGTAAATAGCGCAACTTTTCGCCTGCTTATTACGATAATATACCTGGAGGATTGCCATGAGCAACAAGGTACGGATTATTATTCTAATAGCCATTTTTATGCTTCTGCTTTCCCTGTCGTCTTCGACCAGGGAAACCGGTTTATCTAAGTATATTATAGTGAGCAAAGGTACGGTTATGGCTACTGCTTACAACTCTATGGTTGGCCAGACAGACAGCACCCCCTGGATTACAGCTTCAGGGACCAGATGCCGCGAAGGGGTGGTAGCTGCAAATCACTTACCTATTGGCACGAAAATATTAATTGCAGGCTTTGGCAATAAGGTTTTTGTTGTTGAGGATAGAATGAACCAGAGATATAAGAAGCGCATTGATATTTGGATGAAAAGTTATAATAAAGCCCGCCAGTTTGGCAAACGCGAAATTACCTATTACGTGTTAAAGACCTAGTCCTCTTGCTTCTTTTTTTCTCTTCTAGTATTATAGGGATATGTTACACAAGCTAAGTAAACTGCGCAGCCTCCTCGGAGAGTATAAAAAAACCTTGATCGCCTTTTCCGGTGGGGTGGACAGCACCTTCCTACTTAAAGTTGCCAGGGATACGCTTGGTGAAAATGTTCTGGCTGTTATTGCTGAATCCCCAACCTATCCCTCCGCTGAGGTGGCCTGGGCAAAGAAAATAAGTTTGGAGTTGGGAGTTCGGAGTTTGGTTATTCAGACAGACGAATTTTCTGACGCTAATTTTGTAAATAACCCTAAAGAACGCTGCTATTATTGTAAAGAGGAACTGTTTTCAAAACTCCTTGAAATCGCCAAAGCAAACAACCTCAATTATGTTTTAGACGGGTCAAACGCCGACGATAAGTCTGATTATCGGCCTGGGACGCAAGCGAAGAATGAATTAGGAATAAAAAGCCCTCTCCAGGAAATAGGTTTTACCAAAGATGAGATAAGAGCTTGTTCTAAGGATCTTGGTTTGCCTACCTGGGACAAACCATCTTATGCGTGTTTAGCTTCGAGAATTCCTTATGGAACTAAAATAACGGAGGCTATCTTGAAACAGGTGGGAGAAGGGGAGAAGTTTTTAAGAGCCCTGGGTTTTAGCCAATTAAGAGTGAGACATCACGGGCCGGTGGCGCGCATTGAAGTAGAGCCAGAGGCTATTGCCGATGTTTTGGCTGGTGACACGCGTGATAAAATCACGCGAAAGTTTGAATCTTTGGGTTATACGTATGTATCTTTAGACCTAAAGGGTTATCGCACCGGCAGTATGAACGAAGTAATAATCTCTAACGACTCGAATTTATAATTCTATATCTCTAACCCCTCTCTAACTTTCTTCAACTAATCTAAAACAGTTAGTGTTGTTTGAAGTAATAATAGTAGTTGACAAAATCTGTCAAGTATATTATGATGGTAGCATGAAGTTATCAACCAGGGGAAGATACGCGGCGTCAGCCATGTTTGATATGGCTTGTTATGCCGGAGGAGAGCCTATAACCGCCGCGGTAATTGCCGAAAGACAAAAAATATCTTTAACTTATCTTGAGCAGTTGCTGAATAGATTGAGGAAGAGCGGATTGGTTGAAACGGTGAGGGGGCCGTCCGGCGGATATCTGCTGGCCAGGAAGCCGTCACAGATCAGTATTGGAGATGTTGTGAGAGCGGCTGATGGTCCCATTGCTTTGGCTGATTGTGTTGGTAAAGCAACCCATTGTCACAAAAGCGGTTGTTGCTCAACACGTTCTCTGTGGAAAACGTTAAGTAATAAAGTTTCCAAAGTTTTGGACTCAACAACTCTGGCAGATCTTTGTAAGGAGGCGAAAAGATGAAAAGAATATACCTTGATTACGCAGCCACGACCCCGACTCATTCGGATGTCTTTGCCGCTATGGAGCCATATTTTGGGGAAAAATTTGGTAATCCTTCCAGCATTCACTCCTTTGGCAGAGAAACCCGCTCGGCGGTAGAAAAAGCCAGGGAACAAGTGGCCGCCTTGATTTCTGCCAAACCAGAAGAAATAGTTTTTACCTCCGGCGGCACAGAATCAAATAACTTTGCTTTAAACGGCATAGCCGAAATTAATAAAACAAAAGGGAATCATCTTATTACTTCACGGATTGAGCATCCGGCAGTTTTGGAGCCTTGCCAGCACCTGGAAAAACAGGGTTTTGTCGTTACCTATCTACCCGTGGATAAAGATGGCTTGATTAATTCGGATGATGTAAAAAAAGCGATTACTGATAAGACGATTCTTGTGTCGATTATGATGGCTAATAATGAGATTGGCGTGATAGAGCCCATTGAGGAGATCAATCGGGTAATTAAGGATAAACTTGAGAAGCAGGGGCAGAAGATTTATTTTCACGTTGACGCGGTGCAGGCCTTTGGCGCGATTCCGATTGATGTCAACAAGCTTGGAATGGATTTACTGTCCTGTTCCGGGCATAAGCTTTACGGGCCAAAGGGTGTCGGGGCTTTATATATAAGAAAAGGGACCCGTATTGCCGCTTTTATGCGCGGCGGACATCAAGAAAAGAATCGGCGCGCTTCTACTGAGAATGTTCCTGGCCTTGTCGGGTTTGGCAAAGCTTGCGAGCTGGCTTTGCGGGAGTTAGATTCAAGAGTAGAACATTTAACTGGTTTACGCGATAAGTTAATCAAAGGTTTGCTGGACAAAATTCCTGAGACACAATTGAATGGACACCCGACCAGGCGTTTACCTAATAATGTGAATGTTTCTGTTAGATATATTGAAGGCGAATCTATGCTTTTGAACCTGGACATGGAGGGCATAGCTGCCTCAACCGGTTCTGCTTGCACTTCAGGCACACTTGATCCTTCACATGTGCTTTTGGCCATAGGGTTACCGCACGAAATCGCGCATGGTTCGGTTCGGTTCACACTCGGCCGATTAACAACACAAGAGGATATTGATCATGTTTTGGACGTTTTCCCAAAAATCGTAGAAAAACTTCGTGCAATGTCGCCGCTCTACAAAAAAGGGGGTAAGTGAAATGGCTTCACCATATAGTGAAAAAGTAATGGATCATTTTCGTAATCCGCGGAATGTTGGGGAGATTGCCAATCCCGATGGGATAGGCAAGGTGGGCAACCCTGTTTGCGGCGATATTATGGAGATGTATATTAAAGTCAAAGATAACGTTATAACTGATGTAAAATTCAAAACCTTTGGCTGTGGCGCGGCTATTGCGACTTCTTCCATGGCAACAGAATTGATTAAAGGCAAAACTATTGAGGAGGCTTTGAACTTAACCAACAAAGCCGTGGCTGAAGCGTTGGATGGCCTGCCGCCGATTAAAATGCACTGTTCGGTCTTGGCCGAAGACGCGGTTAAAGGCGCAATAGATGATTATTTAAAGAAAACTACGGGCAAGGGGTTGCCAGGTTGGAAACCAAGAAACGAGGAAATACACGAGCATGGACATTAATGTTTTCTTTCAGACTATTGTTCACTATACTATAGATGTAGCGCCGGCTTTGGCGCTGGGTTTTTTTATTTCCGGTTTAATCCATGAGTTTTTGCCGGATGATTTTGTGGCTAAATATCTGGCCAAGAAGAATATTTTTTCAATCCTTTGGGCCACGTTGATCGGCGTATTCCTGCCAGTTTGTTGCCTGGGCTCGCTGCCGGTCGCGGTTAGTTTTTATAAGAAGGGCGCGCGCTTGGGCCCAATCCTGGCCTTTATTGTGGCAACGCCAGCTACCTCGATAACAGCACTATTGTTGACTTATAAACTGCTCGGAGCAAAATTTACCGTGTTTATATTTTTTGCCGCAATTATTTTGGGCGTAATCATGGGGTTAATCGGTAATCTCTTTTCTTATGAGCCCAAAGCGGTTGGGAAAACAAAGAGCTGTTGCGTCGATGAATGTTCTGGAGATGTTTGTACATGCGAGCGGCACCATTCGTTATTTAGTAAAATTAAATCTGTTTTTGTGTATGCTTTTTGGACAATGCCGCGAGATATTGGTAAGGAGATTCTTATCGGTTTATTCTTAGCTGCGCTGATTACTTCGATCGCGCCAATCGGCACACTTATTAAGCTTTATTTGGGCGGAGCTTTTGGTTATGTTTTTACCCTGGTGTTTGGTCTATTTATGTATTTGTGTTCAACCGGGTCTGTTCCCCTGGTTCATGCTTTTGTTAAGGCGGGAATGAATACAGGGGCTAGCATGCTGTTGCTCTTAGCCGGGCCGGTAACAAGTTTTGGCACAATGTTAGTGGTTAGAAAACAATTCGGTAATAAGATTTTGGCAGTTTATGTAATAACGATCTCTATTGTCGCCCTTATTTTGAGCTACGAGTTTTCGTTGATTTAAGGTGAAGACAAAAGTCCTCGTGGCCATGTCCGGCGGAGTAGATTCCTCAGTGGCAGCTGCGTTGTTAAAAGAGCAGGGGTACGATTTAGTTGGCGTGACGATGCAGGTGTGGCCCAACCAAGAGGCCTTTGGTGGTTGTTGTTCGCTGGAAGCGGTTGATGATGCAAAAGAAGTGGCGAATCGGTTGGAAATTCCTCACTACACCTTAAATTTTCGTGATATTTTTCAAAAACAAGTAATAGATAACTTTGTCGAAGAATATAAAAACGGTAGAACACCCAACCCGTGCATTCGCTGCAACCAATTTATCAAGTTTGATTATCTAATGCAAAAAGCCAGAGAATTGGGGGCGAAAAAGGTGGCGACGGGGCATTACGCAAGAATAGAACGCAGGACGGATAAATATATTTTAAAAAAAGGAAGGGATCACAAAAAAGATCAAGCCTATGTTCTATATATGATGAATCAGAAAAGCCTGGCGCGGACGTTGTTTCCGCTAGGCGGGATGACCAAGGCTGACGTGAGAAAACTGGCCAAGAAAGATGGTTTGCCGGTGCACGATAAGGCGGAAAGTCAGGAAATCTGCTTTATTGAAGATGATAATTATGGCCGATTTTTAAAAGATGTTTGTCCTGAAGCAGTTAAGCCAGGGCCCATTGTTGATTTAAAAGGCAAGGTTGTTGGCCAGCACGAAGGAATTGCTTTCTACACTCTGGGGCAGAGGAAAGGAATTGGCGCGCATAAGGGTCAACCCAAGTATGTTGTGCGCCTTGATGTTCAAAATGATACCGTGGTCATTGGTGATCAAAATGATATTTTAGGCCGGGAGTTGCTGGCCACACAAGTTTCGTATGTGTCAGGGGAAGCGCCAGGCGAGCCTTTGCCGATTAAGGCGAAAATAAGATATAATTCACCCGAGGCCGAAGCGGTTTTATATCCAGACAATATGATTATATTCAAAGCCCCGCAGTTGGCGATAACACCCGGCCAGTCGGTGGTATTTTATAAAGGAGACGAAGTAATCGGTGGCGGAATCATTAGTTGCTAAAATTCAAAAGCTTAAAAAGGAGCGCAACGCGGTAATTTTAGCGCACAATTATCAATTGCCGGAAGTTCAAGACATTGCTGATTATACAGGAGATTCTTTGGGTTTATCGATCGAAGCTTCAAAAACCAGGGCTGAGGTTATCGTATTTTGCGGGGTTAATTTTATGGCTGAAACCGCGGCTATTATCAGTCCCGGCAAGAAAGTTATTGTTCCGGAGATCAATGCCGGTTGTCCCATGGCGGATATGATTAATGTTGAAAAGTTAAAAGAGTTAAAAAATAAACATCCCAAGGCTAAAGTTGTCTGTTATGTTAATTCCGGTGCGGATATTAAGGCAGAATCAGATATTTGCTGCACTTCGGCCAATGCCGCAGAAATGGTTGACTCACTAAAAGATGCCAAAGAAATCATCTTTGTGCCGGATAAATTTTTGGGGCACTATATCTCAACCAGAGTAAAAGATAAGAAGTTTATCCTGTGGCAAGGGTTTTGTCCTACTCATGCCAAGATTTTGCCGGAACATATTAAGGCAGCCAAAGAAGAACACCCTGATGCCGAAGTTCTAGTCCATCCGGAATGCCGGCCCGAAACAATTGCTTTGGCTGATCAAGCTTTATCAACAGGTGGGATGCTTAAATATGTTAAAAAGAGCGGGGGAAAGGAATTTATCGTTGGGACTGAAGTCGGCATGCTTTATCCTTTACAAAAAGAAAGCCCGGTTAAAAGGTTTTATCCGGCATTAGAGCAAGCTATTTGCCCCAATATGAAGATGACTAACATGGAAAAGGTCTTATGGTCATTGGAGGACATGAAAACAGAGGTACAAGTACCAAAAGAAATCGCTGACAGGGCGCGTTTAGCAATCGATAGAATGCTTAGTGTATCGGGCCGATAGGTCCGCCGCTTTTCTTTTCTGTGCTGCGGGAACGTCTCTTTCTTAAGCCGCGTTCAACCAGCTCGTAAATCTCTTCCATTAAAAACGGTTTGCGCAGATATTCAAGAGCGCCCAGGGTAATGGCATTAGCATGAGAAGATTCTGTGGCATAAGCAGTGACGATACAAACTTCAATAGTTGAATCAATTTCTTTGATTTTCTTTAAAACTTCAAGCCCATCCATGCCGGGCAGTTTATAGTCAACAAAAGCAAGATCAAACTGCTCTTTCTTTAGATTGGCAATGGCGGTGGGGCCATCCGGGAAAAGTTCTACTTCGTAATCCTTTATCATGAGAATCTGTTTGAATGATTCAAGTACTGAGGGCTCGTCATCCACGACCATAATTTTTACATTTTCTGCCAAAGTAACCAGCCTCCAAGATGTATTTGTGATATTCTAGCACCGAGCCTATATTATTGCAAATAGATTTTAGTTATGTTATCCTAAAAATCGTTACGGCGGCATAGCTCAGCTGGTTAGAGCAAACGGCTCATACCCGTTGTGTCCCTGGTTCGAATCCAGGTGCCGCCATTAGGAATTGTGATGAAAGTAAGTATTGGCGATAGGTTGTTGTCAGCAGCGGCCTACCTTTTTGGTATTCCAGCTATGTATATTGTCTTAACTAAAAATAGGCAGCGCGGCTATGTGGGGTATCATGGGGCTCAGGCGTATCTGCTTTGGATTATCTTTGTTCTCATTTTTTTTGTTACCAGAATAGGTATAGATTTGTTGTGGAGCCTGAAGTATCTACCGCAACTCGATTATATTGAAAGGGTTGCTGTTATAATCATGGCTATTTATGCCCTGTCTCGCGGGTGGCAAAGTTTGTTGGGGAAGAACCTTAATATCCCGCATTAATCTCCATGATAAATAAACAGTTTTTAGACACAATTAATGAATATAAAATGCTGCAACCCAAGGATAGGGTTTTGGTGGCTGTTTCTGGAGGAGCGGACTCAACAGCCCTGCTAAATCTCTTATATGCACACAGGGACGAATTAAAAATCACTTTACATGTGGCACACTTGAACCACCTGATCCGCAAGAGTGATGCGGAGTTGGATGTCAGATATGTTCAGCAATTAGCCCAGAAATTAGATATTCCTGTCGCTGTTGAGTCTTTTGACGTGCAGGCGTATGCCAAGGAAGGACGGTTGGGGTTGGAGGTGGCCGCCAGGCAGATTCGTTACGCCTTTTTTGACAAAGTTGCCAAACAAATCGGCGCGAACAGGATAGCCATAGCCCATTCTGCCGACGATAATGTCGAGACATTTTTAATGCGACTGCTGCGTGGGGCAGGGCTTGACGGGCTTTGCGGCATTCCGCCCAGGCGGGGGATTATTATCCGTCCTCTGATCAAAATCTGGCGCAGGCAGATCGAAGATTATATGGCAACCTTAAAGCTTGTGCCGCGACGGGATTATACTAATTTTGAATCAAGATACCAGCGCAACCAGGTTAGGTTGAAACTTATCCCCCAGCTTAAGCTGTACAATTTAAATATTAAAGAAATTATACTGCAAACGATATTACTCTTGACAGAAGACCGCGGGTACCTTGAGACAAAGGCAGAAGAGGCGCTATTTGAGACAATTAAATCTTTTAGTGATGATGAAATTGTCTTGCGGGTTGATAAACTGCAATCCTGGGAATATCCTATCCAGGGTCACTTATTAAGAAAAGCGATAGAGAAAGTTAAAGGGAACTTGTCCGAGCTTACTTTTAAACATGTACGCAGTATCCTGGATAATCTTGAAAAAGATGAAAGATGGGAGATGCATCTGCCCGGAGAAATTTATGTTGTTGCCAGACAAAAAGAGTTGCTGATCAGTCGCGAAAAACCAACCCCTCTTAAAAGGATAGCCTATCGTTATACTCTGGCTGTCCCCGGGGTTGTTGAGATCAGGGAAATCGGCAAGAGAATAAGAACAGACATTTTGGACAGTGTCCAAATATCTGATTCACCCAATGTTGCTTGTATTGATTTTAATGTGCTGGGTAAGAATGTTGTGGCGCGCAGCCGGCAAGACGGGGATAAATTTTCGCCTTTGGGGATGAGGGGGTCAAAAAAGCTACAGGATTTTTTTGTTGATGAAAAAATCCCAGTCCAGTTTCGTGACTCTATGCCTGTTATAGAAAGTGATGGGGTTATTGTCTGGGTCGGGGGCTTGCGTATTGATGAACGCGCCAGGGTTACCAAGAGGACAAAAAAAATTGTGAGGCTGGAACTATTATGATTGCCAGAGTTATTGAGCTGGATAATCTATCAGAGGCCGGCAAAGAAATGTTGGCTATTGGTTGTGATAAGGTTGGCGTGGAAATTATGTCTCATAAGGCGATTAGCCGAGTTATCAAGATAAAGAATGTCAGACCACCGGCCGCCAATATTATTAAACAGGAAATGCTCTCTTTTGGCGGCGAAGCAGCTACTGCTCACGGAGCCATCGATCAATCCGTGGATACCACAGATCTGTTGATTTTTGGTACGCTGAGACAAATTTCATTATTACTCAACAAATTAAAAATACATCAGTTTGGTTTGTCCCAGATCGGGGCTGAGATAAATATAGCCTTGGGAAATTATCAGGTGCGACCCGGACCAATTGCCAGGATGGACTTTGGTGAACGAACTTATATTATGGGAATTCTCAATGTTACCCCCGATTCGTTTTCGGATGGTGACAAATTTATGGATGTGGCGACCGCTCTGGCTCATGCCAAAAAGATGGTTATGGATGGCGCTGACATTATTGATGTGGGAGGAGAGTCTACTCGTCCAGGCTCAAAAACTGTTTCAGCGGCAGAAGAAAAAAAAAGAGTTCTGCCGGTAATAGAAAAATTGGCCAAAGAGACTAAAACGCTTATTTCAATTGATACGACCAAGGCCGAGGTGGCCCAGGCCGCGCTGGCCGCGGGGGCGAGGATGGTTAACGACATTTCTGGTTTGCGATTTGATAAGAATATGGCCAAAGTTGTGGCCGAGGCCAGGGTGCCGGTTTGTCTTATGCATATGCAGGGAAATCCCCGAAATATGCAGAATAATCCGGTATATTCCGACCTGATGGATGAAATGCTAAATTATTTGCAGGAAGGACTTGAAATTGCCAAAGAGGCTGGTATACTACATGGGCAAATAATTGTTGATCCGGGGATTGGCTTTGGTAAAACGGTTGTCCATAATCTTGAAATCTTAAGACGGTTGAGAGAGTTGAAAATTTTGGGTTGTCCCATATTAGTTGGCGCATCCCGCAAGTCTGTGATTGGCCAGGTTTTGAATTTACCGGTTTCTGATAGGGGGGAAGGGACCTCGGCGACCATTGCCATATCCATTGCCAACGGGGCAAATATTATTCGTGTCCACGATGTGGCTGAGATGGCCAGAGTGGCCAAAATGGCCGATTCTATAGTTCGAAGGAGGAATGAAAATGATTAAGAATAAAAAGAAAAAAATATTGTCCAGGAAAAAAAAGGTTGTGCTTAAAAAGAAAAAGGTTGCCGGCCCAAAAGTAAATAAGTTAAATAAACGTAAACCCAGTATTAACATCGCTTATTTGGGCCTGGGTTCAAATGTTGGTGATCGTGAAGAATACATTGAACAAGCGGTTTTTCTTATAGGTAAGCACCCCAAGCTTGAAGTCGCTCGTCATTCCACCAATTATGAGACAGAAGCAGAAGGTGGCGGTGGGAGTCAGCCTCCTTTTATCAATGCCGTGGTTGAGGTCAGAACCAAACTTTCGCCTCACGAGCTGCTGGATGCCTGTCACGAGATAGAGGCTACGTTGGGCCGCGAACGTGAAATAGAATGGGGTCCCAGGACTATTGATATTGATATTCTTCTTTATAATGACGAGGTTATTTCAGATGATAAGCTGCAAATCCCTCATCCCTTGATGCATGAGCGGGTTTTTGTATTAAAACCTTTGCGTGAGCTTGCGTCTCAGGTCATGCATCCGATTTTAGAGAAGAGTATTCAAAGTCTTTATGAAGAGAGAAAAACCGAGCTTGGAGAAAAATATGACGATGAATTGCCTGGGTTTAAGGAGATAAAGGGCGGGACTTACGACGACTACGAACGGTGGTAATTACAACCAAAAGTGCCGAGGCAACTGTTGAGTTAGGGAAGAAGATCGGTGCTTTTTTAGTGGCTAATGATGTTGTTTGTTTAACAGGCCGGTTGGGGGCAGGGAAAACCACTTTAATTCAGGGAATAGCCGAAGGTTCTGGAGTCAAAGATTACGTAACCTCGCCGACTTTTATTATCATTAACGAATATCAAGGCAAATTGCCATTCTTTCACGTTGATCTTTACCGTTTAGAAAATGTTGATGAAATTGAAGATCTGGGTATTGAAGAGTATTTTAACCGTGGTGGGGTTTGTGTGATTGAGTGGGCGGAGAAGTTAGAAGAATTAGAACCAAAATATTGTCACGAGATAAAAATTAAAGTTATATCGGAGACGGAAAGGGGAATATGCGTATCCTCGGCCTTAGCAGCGCGACTAAAGTCATAAGTGTTGGTTTAATCGACGGAGATAAGGTCTTGGTCGATGCTACGGTTCCTGACATTCATTCTGAAATGATCTTGTCTTATATGGAAGAAGCTGGGATTAAATCAGAACAGATTGAAGGAATTGCCGTGGCTGATGGGCCAGGATCATATTCCGGATTAAGGGGAGGATTGGCAGTTGCTAAATCTTTAGCACATACTTTAAAAGTCCCGATTGTTGGAGTCTCGACCCTTGAAGCCATTGCCTATAACTTGGTTGATAAAGAGGGTACTATTGCGGTTTTACTGGATGCTAAGAGGGATGAATACAATTTTGCTTTGTTTAAAGCGTCGCAGGGTGAGCTTATTCGATTAACGGATGATTCTGTTATAAAACTTGAGGATTTAGATAAAAAGCTTGCTAATATTTATGGCAAGGTTCATTTGGTAGGGACTGATAAAGGGATTCAAGCAGATCCTTGTGGTATAAATGTGGCCAGGCTGGGTTTATTGAAAATTAAAGCAGGCGAGACTGTCGATCCCCTATCAATGGTACCCAAATATTCTCATAAACCAAACATTAGGGAATTCCACCAATCTCATTGATTATGCTATAATCTATTTATGTTGAATATAGCGCCTCTAAAAGAAGAAGACATTGCGGCGGTGGTGGCAATTGAAAGCCTCTCTTTTAGCGCGCCCAAAGAAGAAGCTATCTTTAAAAGTGACCAAAACAAGTATTTGGTAGCCAGAGAAGATGGCGAAATTATTGGTTATATTGGCGTTGAAAAAATTTCCGGGGAGATTCATGTAATTAATATGGCCGTCGCCCCGGAACACCGAAACCAGGGAATAGGCAATAAGCTTATGGAAAAGATTCTTAATAATATTGATGTTTTCTTTTTGGAAGTGAGGGCTTCTAATCTTGCGGCGCAGGGGCTTTATGAGAAATTTGGTTTCAAGAAAGTGGGGGTCAGGAGAAGATATTATTCAAACAATGGCGAGGATGCTTGTCTTATGAGGAGAGAACCGAAGTGAGCAAGTTTTTAGAAGAGCTGAATAAGAGAATATTGGTGATGGATGGTGCCATGGGTACACAACTCATGGACAGAGGTGTGAGGCCGGAGGATTGTTTTGACGCGCAGAATTTAAAGAATCCGCGATTGGTTGAATCTGTCCATAAAGCCTATATTGACGCCGGCGCCGATATTGTTGAAACCAATACTTTTGGGGCGAATCGGATTAAGTTAGTTGATTATAAATTTGATAATAAGGCTGCTGAAATAAATATTGCCGCGGCCAAGATTGCCAGAAAAGCTGCCGGATCCAATAATTTTGTCCTTGGTTCAATTGGACCATTGGGGAAAATGCTCGATCCGCTGGGTAAAATCACTTTTGATCAAGCTTATGAAGTTTTTGCTGAACAGGCCAGGGCGTTAGCCGAGGGTGGGGTTGACGCGATCATTATTGAAACCATTTCCGACCTTCAAGAAATGCGCGCCGCGGTTATTGCCGCGAAAAATAACACCAGATTGCCTGTTATTGCCAGCTTAACCTACGATGATGGCGAGAAAACAATTTACGGCACACCGCCTGAAGCGGCAGTTGTTGTCTTTGAAGCTTTAGGCGTTGATGTGATCTCAGCCAATTGTTCGACCGGGCCAGAGGGGATGCTAAAAGTATGTAGAAAGTTGTTAGCCGTAAGCAGTAAACCGATAATGGTCATGCCGAATGCCGGGATGCCTGAACTTATTGGCAATAAAGCTGTTTATAAGATGACGCCGGAAAAGTTCGGCAAGTTTGCGATCCAGTTCGCGAAATTGGGAGTGAGGATTGTTGGCGGGTGTTGTGGCACGGGGCCGGAACATATAAAGGCAGTAAGATTAACCCTCACCCCCAACCTCTCTTCCCGAGGGAGAGGGGTGGCACGAAGTGGCGGGGTGAGGGGGGATTTTGCCAGCAGGACGAGGGTTGTTGAGGTTGAAGAAGGAAAAGTTTTATTGGTCGGTGAAAGGATTAATCCTACGGGGAGAAACTTGCTTAAGGCAGAGATCCTGGCTGGCAAAACCCAGATTATACGCAGAGAGGCCGATGAGCAAACTAAGGCCGGAGCAAGTCTTTTGGATGTGAATATTTCTATCGCGGATATTTCTGAGGCGGCGGCTATGCGGGCCGCGGTTAATGTCGTCCAGTCAACTTCGAATCTGCCCTTATCGATTGATAGCCCAAGTTTAGCCGGGGTTGAGTCTGGTTTGAAAAACTTTTGCGGTAGAGCCTTGCTAAATTCAGTCAATGGTAAGAATGAAAGTTTGGAGAAGGTTATTCCATTAGCCAAAAAATATGGGGCAGCTGTTATTGGCTTGGCCCTTGATGAACGTGGTATCCCCGCCACAGTTGAGGAGAGAGTGCGGATTGCCGAACGTATTGTCCGGACAGCAGAAGCAGCCGGGATTGCCAGAGAAGATGTATATATTGATAATTTGGTAATGACCGTTGGGGTTGGGATCCACGGAGCTCTTGATATTCTAAAAGCTATTTCCATGATCAAAGAGCGGCTGGGGGCCAAGACTATTTTGGGGATCAGCAATGTTTCGCACGGTATGCCCAATCGCTCAAAATTAAATGCCTTGTATCTTCAATTGGCCATCACTTATGGGCTGGATGCGGCGATAGTTGATCCTACCGACAAAGAAATCCAAAAGGTTATTAAGGGTTCGTTAAGGCTCGTTAAGGCTAAGAAGGCTGAAGTCAGGGAGGGATTGATAAAGAAGTTTAGGGCTGAGGTGGATAAGGCGAGGAGATCAGGGAAGCCGGCGGAGAAGAAGGGGGAAGCTGCGCTTCAGGAGATCCGGTTAACCGGGTATCCGGATATCCGGATTGCCGTTACTGATGGCGATGTTGATTTGGTTGAGGTTCTGGTAAAGCAGGCGTTGGAGAAAAAATATCCTCCCCAAAAAATAATTGATCAGGGTTTAGTGCCTGGTATGGCAGTGGTTGGCAAGAAGTTTAATCGCAAAGAATATTTTCTGCCCCAGGTAATCGAATCAGCCGAGGCCATGAGCAAAGGTTTTGAACTATGCAAGGCCAGGATACCAAAGGAGAAGACCAGGTCAGCGGGCAAGGTTCTTTTGGCTACTGTTAAAGGGGATATCCATGATATTGGCAAGAATATTGTGAAGATGCTCTTGGAAAACCATGGTTTTGAGATTATTGACCTGGGGAAAGATGTTGATCCCGAGGAAATTGTTAGCGTTGCCAAAAAAGCCAAACCGGACGTTATTGCTTTATCCGCACTGTTGACTACGACCATGGTTGAAATGGGTATAGTTAACGATGAGCTGAAAAAAGCCAAACTTGATATTCCCCTCTTAGTTGGTGGGGCGGTGGTAACAAAGGGCTATGCCGACAGAATTGGCGCTTCTTACAGCCTCGATGCGGTGGGGGCGGCGATGTTAGCCAAGAAAATTATGAAATCGGTCAAAAAATAGGGTATAATAAATTTATGTTCAGACCAGAAATAAAGGTTTTAGACTGCACCCTGCGTGATGGCGGGTTGATCAATGACCACTGCTTTGACGAAGGTTTTGTTAAGGCGGTGTTCAGGGCAACGGCGCTGGCCGGCATTGACTATGTTGAATTAGGTTATCGCGCTTCAAAAAAGTCTTTTTCTCCGGATAAATACGGCGAGTGTAAATTCTGCGATGAAGATTTTGTGCGTAAAGTTACCGACGGCGTGGACAATAAGCCAAAGATCTCTGTTATGGTTGATATCGGCCGCATTGACGAAGCGCAAATCCCGGACAAAAAAGACAGTGTTGTTGATCTTGTCCGTGTGGCCTGCTATATCAAGGATGTTGATAAGGCGATTAAACTGGTCAACTTTTTCCATGATAAAGGTTATGAAACCACCTGTAATATCATGGCTATTTCAACGGCGCTAATTCCGGATGTTGAAGAGGGTTTGGCTCAATTGGCCGAGAGCCCGGTAGGTACTGTATATGTGGTTGATAGTTATGGCTCAATGTTTTCTGAGCAGATCCATTTTCTGACAAAATTATATGGTAAATATATGTGGCCCAAGAAAAAAGAAGTGGGCATGCATGCCCATAATAACCAGCAATTGGGCTTTGCCAATACGATTGAGGCGGTTCGCATGGGAGCGAATTATCTCGACAGCACGATTTACGGCATTGGTCGTGGCGCCGGCAATTGCCCGACAGAATTGCTTTTGTCTTTTCTAAAAAATCCCAAGTTCAGGCTGGAGCCAATTCTTGAAGTGATTGAAAAAGAATTGGTTCCTTTGAGTAAACAAATAGAATGGGGCTATATTATTCCCTACATGATTACCGGAATCTTGAATCAGCATCCTCGCGCTGCTATTGCTTTGCGTGCGGGTAAAGATAAAGATAAGTTTGCCCAATTTTACCGGGATATATTGATTTAGGATTGATCTAATACCCGGGGAGGTGTTGGATGAAGCGTCTGTGTGCCGGTTTGTTGATTGTCTTATCGGTTGTCAGCAGCTCTCACGCAGAAACTCTCACGCTGGAACAAAATGTCAATGTCGCCCTGCAGAAAAATCCTTCGGTCCTTGCTTCCCAAAAGAGAGTAAATGCTGCCAATGCCAGGTTAGGACAGGCGTTAGGGGCTTTCTTGCCGAACATCCAACTAAGCGGCAATTACGGCCAGTCTTATGCCCAGCCTTCAACTGTTCAATTTACAACGCAAACCACATTGGGTGCTGTTACCCAAACGCTTACTTTTGGCACCGATGCTACGCAAACAACTAAAGGCTGGCAAGCTTCGCTAAATCAACCTTTGTTCGTGGCGGCGCTTTTTCCCGGTTATAAAATTGCCATCAATAGCCTTAACCTGGCCAAAGAAGATTTACGGAAAACACAACTAGAGACTGCGTTTAATACTACCCAGGCTTATTTCCAGGTTCTGGCAGCGGAGCATCTGGTGGCGCTGGCCAAAGAATCAAAACAAATGGCGGAATCACATCTGGCGCAAGTCAGGACAATGTATGCGGCGGGCGCTGCCGCGCAAACCGATTTGCTCCGCTCTGATGTCCAGGTCGCGAATGCCGAGGTAACGCTGACCCGGGCTACTAATCAACTGGGGCTGGTCCGAGACTCTTTTAATAATGTGCTGGGCAGGGATCTTGAAGAAGAAGTTAATCTTACTGAAGAGGGTTTTGGTAAAACAATAGATGATATCCCGGGATACAAACAGCTCTTACAATTGGCAGAGGCCAACAGGCCGGACTGGCGCCAATTTATTTTGACCAAAGAGATCAGCGAAGAAAATCTGCGTGTGGCTCAAGCCGCCCGCTTGCCCACGCTGATGTTATCTGGAAAGTCCGGTAACCAGATAGTTGAATATCCGTCTTACAGTTCTGATGTTAATTCCTGGTCAGTAACCGGAGCTGCTTCCTGGACCTTGTTTGACGGCCTGGGGATACAGAACCGTATCCGTGAAGCAGCCGCCAATCTGGAAGAGCAAAGGGCCAGTGAGGCAGAGGTAAAGAACGGCATCGCTTTGGAAGTGCGCAATGCCTGCCTTAATCTCCAGAGTTTAACCGAAGCGTTGGGCTCAACAAAAAAAGCGGTTGAGGCCAGCCAAGAAAATTATGCAGTCGCGACCCGGCGCTACAACTCCGGGGTGGGGACCAATAGCGAGGTTCTTGACGCACAGGTAACCTTGACACAAGCCAGGATAAATGATTTGCAAGCCCGGTTTGATCTGGAAATCGCCAGGGCTAAAATAAATAAAGTGGTTGGGAAGGGAGTGCTTTGATGATAAAAAACAGAAAATGGTTATGGGTTATTCTGGGGGTTCTGGTGGTGTTACTGGCCGGCTGGATCGGCTGGCGCTGGTATAATCGTGGCGTGGTGACAGTTAAGAGCGCGGTGGTGACGCGTGGCACAATTGAAGCCGTGGTCTCTGCCAGTGGAATAGTGGACGCGCCGGTTTATGAGTTGAGCCCAAAGATGGGCGGCAGGATCATTACCATCAATGTAAGAGAGGGGGAGCGGGTAAAAGAAGGCTCAACTTTGGCAGAATTTGACGACACTACCCGCCTGGTAGCGCCTGCTAACGGTATAGTTGCGAAAATTAACTACGATATTGGTGAAACAGTTACGCTGGGGCAGCCGGCGATTGTTGTCGTCAACTATGGTAATGTGTGGATTGACGCGCAGATTGACGAGATTGATATTGCCAGTGTCAAGATTGGCGATAAAGTAAAAATCTCATCTGATGTTTATCCGGACAAGGTGTTTGAGGGCCGCATTTACTGGCTTGCCCCGCTGGCAGAGCTGCGCAAAGTAGGCGGCCGGGTCAAGATGGACGAAGAATCGTATGTTTTCCCCTGTAAAATCAGAATACTGGGCAAGCATGATGAATTAAAAGTCAATATGTCGGTCAATGTTGATATCATGACCAAGCGCAATCCCAGCGCGCTGATTGTGCCGCGGGAAGCCCTGTTTAGCAAAGAGGATGCTTCCTATGTTTATACGCTGGCAAAAAGCCGCGCACGTGAAGTAAAAATAGACATTGGGATTCGTTCTTACAGCAGCATTGAAGCGGTGGTCGGGTTGACAGAAGGGGAGATTGTGGCGACAACCAATGTCGCAAAACTAAAAGACAAGAGCAGGATAAAAATTGAAAGATAATGTTGTTGTCCGGATAACCGAGGTTAAAAGGTTTTACCAAATGGGGATGGTGGCTGTCCATGCGTTGGGTGGAATTAACCTCAAAGTTGAAAAAAGCGAATTTGTTTCGATCATGGGGCCTTCAGGTTGCGGCAAGTCAACCCTCATGCATATTATTGGCTGTCTTGATCGTCCGACGTCCGGCCATGTTCATCTTGATGAGGTAGACATAGACAAGCTGGATGATAATGAGCTGGCGGCAATCCGCAACAAAAAGGTTGGATTTGTGTTTCAAACTTTTAATTTGTTACCCAAGCTAAAGGCGATCGAAAACGTGGAGCTACCGCTTATTTATGCCGGTGTTGGGCTTCCGGCCAGGCGTAAAAAAGCGACTGAGCTGCTGGAAATTGTCGGGCTTAAGGATAGAATGTATCACCGGCCTTCCGAGCTCTCCGGCGGGCAGAGCCAGCGTGTGGCGGTTGCGCGAGCGCTGGCTAATAATCCATCCATTATTTTAGCTGATGAACCTACCGGCAACCTTGATTCAAAAAGTGGCGAAGAAATTATTCGTCTTTTCCAGGAGCTTAACAGCCGCGGGATCACCTTGATTATAGTAACGCACGACCAGGAAATTGCCAACCACGGCAAAAGGATCATCCGGCTTAAAGATGGTCTGGTAGTAGCGGACGATAGAGTAACTGCCCGCTCGCGCTAATGATGATAAACCTGATTGACCCGCTTAAAATTGCTTACAATTCGATCCTGTCCAACAAGCTTCGTTCATTATTAACTACGCTTGGCGTGATTATTGGCGTGGCGGCGGTCATTACCCTCGTTTCCATGGGTGAAGGGGCTAAGAGCTATATTCTGGGTCAGATCGGCAGCTGGGGACTGGGAGCGAACAGTCTGGCCATCCATCCTGGCAAGGAGGAAGTAGCCTTGCCGGAACTGACGCTGACCTACGGCGACAATGAGGCTTTGCGGCAGAAGGTGGGCAATCTCCAATACCTGATGCCGGAGTTTGTCGGCCGCGGCCGACTGGTCTACGGCCATCGGGAATACCAGCCGGCTTACACCCTGGCTGTTTCCGCCGATTATCCGTTTGCCTACAAACAGCAGGCGGTTGTTGGACGATTTTTTAGCAGAGCCGAAGAAGAAGGGCGCCGGCACGTGGTGGTGATTGGCCGGACGGTTGTGGATAAATTATTCGGTGCCTATTCGCCTGTCGGAGAAAAGATCAAAATCAACGGGGTTGGCTTTACCATTATCGGGATTCTCGAAGAAAAAGGGACGCTATTGTTCTATAACATGGATGACATAGTCCTGATCCCAACAACGCTGGCCGAGCAAGTGCTGGGAGTTACTAAAATTTGGGAAATATTCCTTACGGTTGAAAACGAAAAGGACGTGCCCCAGGCGATCATCGATATTAAGAAGACTTTAATCGCCCGGCACCGGAAAGAAGATTTTCACATCCATACCCAGCAGGGCCTGATCGACATTATCAATAATATACTCAACGCGCTGACCGCCATTGTTTCGGCCATTGCCGCCATCTCACTTTTAGTCGGCGGGATCGGGATTATGAATATTATGCTGGTGGCGGTGACCGAGCGAACCAGAGAGATCGGTATACGCAAGGCGATTGGCGCCAAGAACCGCGACATCTTTTTGCAATTTGTTTTTGAATCAATCTTGATTACTATGACAGGGGCGTTGTTTGGGATCATGATCGGCACCCTGGCGGCCTGGGGCATCATGTATTTTCTAAAAATGAGCGCGGCGATTGCCTGGGGAGCGGCCTACCTTGCCTGTTTTGTCGCCTTGTTGGTGGGCCTTTTTTTCGGAGTGTATCCGGCGATGCGGGCGGCGCGGCTTGACCCGGTCGAGGCCTTGAGGTTTGAAGTATGATCTGAATCAAAGGAGAATAAGCTATGGATGAAACACATATCGCAATATTTAGAGGTAAGGAAATTAGAAAAACAATCCACAAAAATGAATGGTGGTTTGTTGTCGCGGATGTTGTCGAGATGCTGACGGATACGCCAAACGCCAAAGACTACATAACAAAAATGAGAAAGAGGGATGTCGAGCTCTCCCAAGGGTGGGGACAATTTGTCACCCCCCTTGAGATTAAGACAAAAGGCGGAACACAAAAGCTAAATTGTGCCAACACCGAAGGAATTTTCAGAATAATCCAATCAATCCCATCCCCTAAGGCCGAACCATTTAAACGCTGGCTGGCGAAAGTAGGTTATGAAAGGATCCAGGAGATTGAGGATCCGGAACTGGCGACCAAAAGAACCCGAGCATTGTATAAAGCGCAGGGTTACCCCGACGATTGGGTAGAAAAGCGAATACGTGGAATTGCTATTCGAGAAGAACTTACGGACGAATGGAACAAGCGAGGCCTCAGAGAAGAAAGAGAATATGCAATTTTAACCGCTGAAATCTCAAAAGCCGCCTTTGGCATGACCCCAGCCGAGTATAAAAAATTTAAGGATCTCAAACGCGAAAATTTAAAAGATCATATGAACGACCTGGAGCTGATTTTCTCTATGCTTGGCGAAGCGGCAACTACTGAGATAACAAGAGATAAAGACGCTCAAGGATTTCACGAAAACAAAGATGCGGCGCAACGAGGGGGGCGGATCGCTGGCGATGCCAGGGAAAAACTGGAGAAAGAAACCGGCCGGAGGGTCTCAACAAGAAAGAATTATCTGCCGGAGAGTAAAAGAAGGAAGGCCTTGGGCTCAAAACCATGATTTACTCCCTCTGGGAAGAAATGAAGCAGGCCTGGCGGGCCTTAATGTCGAATAAGGTAAGAAGCGCGCTGACCATGCTTGGTGTTATTATCGGTATTTTTTCCGTTATCACACTGGTGACGATCGGCGAGGGAGCCAAGGCTTACGTAACCGAACAGATCCAGAGCCTGGGCGCTGGCTATGACTCTTTTGTCATGGTGGCGGGCAAAGACCACAGTGTCCCGCCGACGCCCAAGTTTGTTTATGCTGATATTGCTTACATGGAGTTAAAGGTTCCCGAAATCCGTGATATTGTTGGACTCAATCCGGGTGGTGGCGAAGTCACTTATGGCAAAAAAACGATTAAGCCATCGCTGGTTGGCGGGGTAACGGCAAACTACCTTGACCTTATGGGAGGGAAGGTGATAGAGGGGCGCTTTTTTACCGCAGCGGAGGTCGATAGCCGAAAAAAAGTTATGGTGATTGGTCCGACCATTGCCAAAGAATTTTTCGGGACGGGTCTGGCCGTGGGTGAGAAAATAAAATTGAGGGGTGACAGCTACCAGATTATCGGAGTAATGGAAGCGCGGGGGAGCGTTGGTCCGATGGATCTTGATAAGCGTGTGGTTGTCCCGATCACTATTTCCCAGAACATGCTGGGAACCGACAAGATTATGCGCTTTAACATTTTTCCGAAAGACATCAGTAAGATCACGGAGGTACAAGAAAAAGTCAGGCAGGTGATGATGCGCCGAATTAGAAGCGATGATTTTAGCTTTATGACCCAACAGGGAATTTTGAGCATCGTCAACAATATTCTGGCGGCGTTAACTGGTTTTGTTTCTGGTATTGCCGCGATTTCCCTCCTGGTTGGCGGGATCGGGATCATGAATATCATGCTGGTGGCGGTTAACGAAAGAATCAGAGAAATTGGCGTACGTAAAGCGATCGGTGCCAAAAAGCGTGATATCGTACTGCAGTTTATGGTTGAAGCGATGATGATCAGCCTGTTAGGCGGAATTATCGGGATTATTGTCGGCATCTTTGGGGCTTTTTTGATCATCTGGTTTATAAAAGGCAGTTTTGTTGTTGCCTGGTGGGCCGTGATTATGGCGACGGTAGTTTCGGCCTCCGTAGGTATTTTTTTCGGTGTGTACCCGGCCTTTCGTGCGGCTGAGCTTGATCCGGTAGTGGCCTTACGGTACGAGTAGTTTTTTGATGTCTTTGGTGATGGCTTCTGCTACGTTTTGGTCAAAATCCACATAGAGGTTATTTATATTGCCTGCCTGGTCAAGCACAAAAAGGGTAGGGATTATGAGAATCCTGAAATCCTTTATTGTTTTGAGCTTTTTGTCGTGCAAAAGAGCAAAGGTGATCCCGTTTTCATTGATAAATGAGGCTAGATTTTCGAGCTTTCTGTCAAAAGAAATTCCGACAATTTCCAGGCCATCATTGTTGTATTCTTTATAAAGGTCTTTTAAGAATAAAACCTCATTTTGGCAGGACCTACTCCAACTGGTGAAAAAATATAGAACAGTGGCATTTTTACCCAGAACTTTATCAGAACTGACAATCTTCCCGTTAAGCGCGGGTAGTTCAAACACGGGAACCGGCTCGCCAATTTCAAAACTCAATTTAGCCAGCACCGGAAAAGCCAACAACACAACAATAAGAATAACGATCGCTTTTCTAAGCATTTTTTTAAGTATACTCTCCCAACCTAAATTGTCAACCATTTTAATATTAGTATTATCGTTGCGACTGAGATTAATGTACTTAAGGCAATGGTTGAGGCGATTAAATCACTGTCACGATCGTATTCTTCCGAGATGGCTATAGGCATTAGACCGGAGGCTAGCGAAGATAAAAGAATAACCATGTTAGCGGTTACTCCTTGCAGTCGCAAGAGAAAAACCGCCAGCAACCCTAGGCAGAAACCGAGACCAATGCGCAGGACTGAAGCTAGCAGCGGCAGCTTTAAGGAGTTGATCTTGGTTTTTGCCAGGCTGCTCCCCAGCATAAATATGGCTAAAGGGATAGTGGTGGCTCCCAGCAGGTAGAGAGGAGCATAGATAAAAGGGGGCAGTTTTAGCCCGGTTAGAGAGAGTAATATTCCCAGGACAGCCGCATAAATAAATGGTACTTTTAAGAATTGCCAGCGGTCTTTGCCCTGGCTGATAATATAAATTCCAACAGAGAAGACTAAAATGGCATTGGTCATATTAAATATGATTGCTTTACTTAGTCCTTCTCCGCCAAAGGCAAAGAGGACGAGGGGGTAGCCGATATATCCGGAGTTCATAAACATAATTGGCAGATAAATGCCGTTGGGGACCGCTGTTTTTGTAATCTTGAACAAAAGCCAGGCAATCGCGCCCAAGCCTAAGATAATAAGTGCCGCTGACATGGAGATGGAAAATATTTCCGGAATAGTCATGTGCTGCATAGACAGTTGGGTGATGGCCAGGGCAGGGGATGCGATGTAGATAATGAAATCAGCCATTGACTTCAGTTCGGTTTTTTTTAGTTTGCCAAAGATAAAGCCAATTAGAGCAATAATGATAATAGGCAGAATAATTTTGGCAATTTGAGAGTAGAGCATTATTGTTTTTCCTCAATATATTTTCGGGCCGATTCAGCCGCGATCGCTCCATCGGCCGCGGCTGTGACTATTTGGCGCAAAGATTTAGCGCGTATGTCTCCCGCGGCGAAAACGCCCTGGGTGGAGGTCTTCATGTCCTCGTCGGTGATAATGAAACCCTGTTTGTCGAGTTTTACCAAACCTTTGACAAGCGTGGAATTGGGCTGGCTGCCGATATAGACAAATATGCCGTCAACCGGCACTTTAAACTTTTTATCCGTTAGCAGGTCTTTTACGGTGAGCTCATCAACTTTTTCCTGGCCGCCTATCTTTTCGGCTATTGAATTCCAGTAGAAATAAATTTTTTCATTCGCCAGGGCTCTTTCTCCCAAAATCTTATCCGCGCGCAGCTTGTCTCTACGATGGACAACAGAGACTTTGCTGGCGTAGCGTGTTAAGAAGAGAGCTTCTTCTATCGCCGCATTGCCGCCGCCAATGACCATGACATTTTTGTCTTTATAAAAAGGACCGTCACAGGTGGCGCAGTAGGAAACCCCCCGGCCTCTAAATTTGTCTTCCCCGGGAATGCCCAACTTGGTGGATTCGGTTCCTGTGGCTATAATAATTGCTTTGGCGCTTAATGTTTTTCCATCCACCTGAACCTGGCGATCTTTTACCCTGGTGCTGTCGCCCCAAAGGATTTCCAGGTTCAGTTTATTGACTTGCTCTTGCAAGCGCTTACCGAGCTCCAGGCCGGATAAACCTTCTGGAAAGCCGGGATAGTTTTCTATTTGAAAGGTTGTGGAAGCGGCGCCGCCTAAAATCATTTTTTCAACAAGTAATACCTTTAGTCTTGCCCTCAGCGCGTAAAGGGCTGCTGTTAAGCCTGCTGGACCGCCGCCAATAATAATTAAATCCAAGGTCGAGTTTTTATCTGTTTTAACTGCTTTGGGTTTTGGTCTGGTTTTTAACTGAGTTGTCATGGGGTAATTAAATCCTCCTCGGTGATAATAACCTTGCCTCTGCCGCGTACGGATATTTTTTGCTCTTTCAAAGAAACTATGACCTCATCTCCCTTGAGTTTATTCTCTCCTTGTTCGGCCCGGGCTTTTCCGGCCAAAATGATTGAGCCATCCTCTGGTTTGTATAAAGCGGTATTGCCCCAAGCCTGGATGTCTTTGTAATCAATGCCGACATCGCCGGCCAATTCAATGACATTATTTTTTTGTTTGTATCGAATTTTGCCGCTATGAATTTTTGCTTCTCTCCAGGTTATCCTGGGGTTGCCTTTGGCTACAATTGAATTATCGGCGCTAATTACTTCAAAGACATCTGCTTCTAATGTCAGGGTTGAAAAACCTTTGGGCGCAATAGTAATTTTGGGGTGACCCTGTAAAGTAATCGTTTCCAGGCCTACATCGCTTTTTAACTCATCGGCATAACCAATTGCCTCGCCTCTATTTATGATTATCCCTCCTGAGCAGAATAATTTTTGGTCAGCCAATTTCCAGCTCAAGTTGTCGGCTTTAAATGAATAACCGGATCCCTGACCCAAGGGATTATCGAGCAGGATCTCTTTGGTCTTCATGTCCCATAAGGCAATAGGGGAGATGAAGGCTAAGACCGCCTTGCCATTCTTGAAAAATGTCCCGTTGACCTCTTTTAAGGTGGCCACTTCACTCGATTTGTTGACCATGGCGCTTTTGGCCTTAAGCTGCCAGTATTTAACCGCGGCCACAACTTCTTCAAACGTGACATCCTTGAATGATAAATCAGCCCTTTGTTCTTGTTCCTTTAGAGTTTGCTGGATACGGTTGGAAATCGTTTCTTTGGGGGCAAAAAGCGCCCACAGGAAAATACCGACTACAAATATAAGGGCAATAACCAGAATAACTTTATAAGTAGTTTTCATTTAGAACCCCAAACTTTTGAGTCTTACGGCTTCCAGTCTTTCTTTCCAGCCGCCCCAACTATCTCCTTTTTTAATATAGCCTTCACCCAAAAGGAGATGCAGCGCCGCTACGTTGCTGTCGATTGTTAAACCGGCCCGGGTTTTAGCTATGGCTTTGTCAACTTCACCCATTTCGCCATAGATAAGAGCAATATATCCATAAGCCCAAACATTATAAGGATCAAGTTTCAAGACATTTTCAAATTCTTTAATGGCCAGTGTTTTCATATCATTGAAATAATAGGCAAAAGCCAATCTGAAGCGCAATCTCCAGTCGGCCGGTTTGGCTGTAACTTCCTCGACATACGTAGCGATGGCTTGATTTTTAAACTTTGGGTTGAGTTCCGGTATTCTTGAAATAGTTTTCATGCCGTCAATAAGGTGATTGGTGTAAGCGTAAGTAACCGCCAAATCAAATTGGGTTACCGCGTCATTGGGGTTTGCCTTTACAGCGGCTTCTTTGACGGCCAGTTCTTGTTTGAGTTCCTTGGTGATACGCCAGGCATAAGCCGGGAAAAACCAATTAACAATTAACGATGACGCAATTAACAGTATTGTAAAATATATATATATTTTCATTTTTTGTTTAGTATTCTTTCCACAATGTTTGTCGTAGATTTACCTTTAATGGGGGTGATGACCACAACTTTGCCCCCCAACGATTCGACCAGTTTTTTTTCCGGTAGTCGATCAATTTTATAATCCCCGCCTTTAACGTGAATATCCGGCTTGACCAATTTAATTAAATTATCCGGCCTTTGTTCTGAAAAGATAGTGACATAGTCTACGCATTCAAGCGAAGCCAATATCTCTGCCCGTTCCATTTCCGATATATAGGGACGATCTTTACCTTTTAATTTGCGCACAGAATCGTCGCTGTTTAAACCAATAATCAGGATATCTCCCATTTTTTTTGCTTCGCGCAGATATCTCACATGTCCCAAGTGAAGCAAATCGAAACAGCCGTTGGTAAAAATAATCTTGGCTCCTTCGATTTTTAGCCTTTTGACAATGGCCGAGATTTCAAGGTGCAATTTTATTTTTCGGGTAATCGGTTCATGCCCTTCCAGCGCTTGTTCCAGTTCCTCGCGGAAGCAGGGGGCGGTACCGATTTTTTCCACCACAACCGAGGCGGCGGTGTTGGCTAACATGGCAGCATTAATAATGCCGGCTCCGGCACACATAGCCAGAGCCAGGGTCGCTATTACTGTATCTCCGGCTCCGGTAATGTCATAAACTTCTCGAGGAATTGCCGGAAGATATGTTACATTGTTCCTGGAAAATAGAGACATGCCGTCTCTCCCTCTGGTAATCAAGACATAATCTGCCCTGGCTAATTGGCGCAGAATTTTGCCGGTTTCAATTAAACTCTTTTCGTTAATAACTATCCGGCGTGTGGCAATCGCGGCTTCACGCAGATTTGGCGTGATGATTGTGGCCCCGCTGTATTTTGAATAATTAACCCCTTTGGGATCAACCGCAACCGGTTTTTTATATTTACGAGCCAGACCAATAGCCAATTGGGCTGTTTTTTCGGTGATTGCTCCTTTACCATAGTCTGAAATAATAATAGCATCAACCTTGGGGATTAGGTTCTGGAGGCGCCTGGCAATAGTGTTTATTGAGTCGGGGGAGAGTACGGTTCGATCTTCACGATCAATCCTCAGTAAATGTTGAGAGCCGGCGATGATTCTTGATTTTAATATAGTGGGGCGTTTTGTATCCACAATGATATGTTTTGTAGAAATCCTGGAAACAGCCAGTGCTTTGCGCAATTTATTGCCGGAGCTATCCCGTCCAATTATGCCTATCAGAAAGGGGCTGCCGCCAAGAGCGGCTACATTAGCGGCGACATTGCCGCAACCGCCGGGAACATGGTTTATATTGGAGACATCTGCGATAGGGACCGGGGCTTCAGGGGAGATGCGGCTGACCTTGCTCCAAACGTGTTCATCCAGCATCAGATCACCAAAAACCAGAATCTTTTTACCCTTCAGACGAGGGATGAGCCGTTTCAGGTTATCCATACGTGAATTATAGCTTATTATTGAAGAGCCAAGCAACTGCTTGCTTGAGATTTTCTGCGATATAGTCCGGTTTTTTTCTGAGCCGGTCTTTTTCCTTTTTTCCTTTGCCGGTCATGACAAAAACAGTCTTTGTTCCGGCTCTTTGACCGGCTTCTACATCGGTTGCTTTGTCGCCAATCATCCAGGACCGGGCTAGATCAATGTTTAGATCTTTCTCGGCCTTTTTAAATAAGCCAGGCTTTGGTTTTCTGCACTGACAATCTTGTTTATAAGGGTATAGCCCATGTTCTGGGTGATGAGGGCAATAATAAAGACCATCCAGGTAAGCGCCGCCGCTTAAAATAAATTTTTGCAGAGTTTTATCAATGGTTTGCAGCATATCTTCGGAGATAAGACCTTTGGCAACGCCGGCTTGATTAGTAATAACCACAACTTTATAGCCAGCTTCATTCAGTTTCTTAATTGCTTCAATTGAGCCGGGGATAAATTGGAGTTGCTGTGGAGAATTCAGGTAACCAACATCTTCCACAATAGTGCCATCACGATCAAGAAAGACTGCTTTATGCATTAAGAAAGAGTGCCTCTTCTATTAACCCGCAGATAATATGGCCAATGGTAATGTGGCTTTCCTGTATCCGTGGAGTTGCTTTGCCGGGAACGATAATGGCCAGGTCCGCAGCTTTAGCATTTGGCCCGCCGTCATAGCCAAGCAATCCGATTGTTTTACAGCCAATTTCTTTAGCTTTGTTAAAACCTAGAGTAATATTTTTTGAATTACCAGAGGTTGAGATGCCAATGACAATATCTCCAGCCATGGCTAGCCCTTCAATTTGTCTGGCAAAAATGGTCTCATAACCAAAATCATTGGCTAAACAAGTTAAAATTGATGAGTTGGTTGTTAGGGCGATGGCCGGGAGAGCTTTCCTGTTCTTAAGAAAGCGACCAATTAATTCTGCCGCCAGGTGTTGTGCGTCTGCCGCTGATCCACCATTGCCGCAAAAAATGATTTTATGGCCGGATTTTAGCGCTTCAATGCATAATTGGGCCGCAGTTTCGATTTCCGGCAGGCACTTTTCAATAATCGCACTTTTTACCGCAATGCTCTCTTTGAGTTCTGCTTTAATTTTATTTCTCATGATTACATTTATCATTATATCATATTGTGATATAATTTTGCATGGAAACCAGATTTAGGAGGCCAGGGAAGCCATGTCAAAAAAATATAATGTTTGTGTATTAGGTGCGACCGGGATGGTCGGCAAAGAAATGATAAAGGTGCTGGAGGAAAGGAATTTTCCGGTCAACAAATTCCTCCCTTTAGCTTCGGAGCGCACCGCCGGCTCCAAGGTTAAATTTCAAGGCAAAGAATATACTGTGGGGGAAGCAACTCCTGAATCTTTTGAGGGGATGGAGATAGGTCTGTTCTCCGCCGGAGCCAAAATATCAAAAATTTTCGCGCCCGAGGCTGCCAAAAGAAATTGCGTGGTTATTGACAACACCAGCCATTTTCGCATGGATCCGGAAGTACCGTTGGTGGTGCCGGAAGTTAATCCTCAAGCGATCAAAAGACATAAAGGGATTATTGCTAATCCCAATTGCTCGACCGCACAAATGGTGCTGCCGTTGAAACCAATTTATGACGCGGTTGGGATTGAAAGAATTGTGGTTTCTACCTACCAGTCAACGTCAGGGTGGGGTAAAGAAGCGGTGGCCGAGATGTTTGAGCAGGCCAAAGCCTTGATTGCGGATCCATACGCCAAAATTACCGCTAAATATATCTTCAAACAAATAGCCTTTAACCTGGTGCCGCAGATTGATGCTTTTACCGACAATGGTTATACCAAAGAAGAAATAAAAATGGTGAATGAAACCAGGAAAATTTTTGAGGATGAGAACATCCAAATTTCCGCGACTTGCGTCAGGGTTCCTGTGGCTATCGGCCATTCGGAATCAGTTAATATCAAGACCAAAAAGAAAATCTCTGTGGCAGAAGTTAGAAAATTAATTGCCGGATTCCCGACCTGTGTAGTTCTTGACGATCCCGCCAAAGGAGAATATCCCACTCCCGTAGAGTGTGCCGGAAAAAATGAGACTTTTGTCGGCAGGATCCGCGAAGATATTTCACAGGCAAACGGCCTTGACATGTGGATTGTATCTGATAACCTGCGCCGCGGCGCCGCGCTTAACGCGGTTTTAATCGCGGAAAAAGTAATCGGCATCTAGTTGTAATCTACAGGCAGTTCCAGTTTTTTCTTGAGTGAAAGATTATAAAAATCTATCTTTTCCTGAGCGTAGTCCGGTTGTATGTAGTGATCAGGGGAGCGGTTAAAGGCGTTAACAAAAAAGCCCAGGATCATCCCGAGCGCTCCGGCGGTGGTAACAGTTTGCCCCGCGGAGGTAGCCGCGCCGCCCAGCATAACCAGGAATCCGGTGCCGATGATGAGATTGCCGGCATTTCTTGTGCCGGCTTTTTGAAATTCCAAATCACGAATCCGCACTAATTCATCCTTATCACCGATTAATTCGAGGAATTCCAGGTCAGAGAGCTTGCGCACGCCGCCCTTAAAAATATACCATTCTGTAATTTCTTTAACTTCTGATTGCGATAGAGAAGAGGTCGAAATATCCGTATTGCTGGTACTGTAGGCTTCATAAGAGTAGGTGGTAGTGTCGATATCTGTGTGACCATAGTTCTTTCTCTCATCGATCAATCGTTTATTGATCACTAATTGCAGTTTGCTGTTTTTATAGGTGAGTTGATTTACGTATTCTTGCTCGGTTGGTGTTTCAGCCAATAACGGGGTTGCGGCTAAGATACAGATCAGGCCAACTGTTGTAAGTCTCATTAAAGCAATTATAGCACAAGCCCGAGCCTTGCCCCAGTTGCTAAAGTTGTTTTCCTTGCGGAGACGTTGGCGGGCTGATGATAGGCGTAAAGGCGGGAGGCTGGGTCTGCTTCGATATTTCAAGGTGATCACCACAGCCTTTAACCAGGAGCTGTTGTGCGGACGAAAAGCCAACGGCGGCAATTACTTCTTGTGGGATGACTACCCTGCCATTCGTATCAAATTCAAGTTCAAAAGTGGACGAGTAAAATGTTTTAATTTCATTAAAATTGCCGATGGTTTGTCGCAAAGCTTCCCACGCGGTTTGCGGGTAAAGATAGATCATCTTCGGATCTTTTGATTGTTCCCGTTGGATGATTACCAGCCGGAAGTTTGCCCCAAGCTGTTGGCGCCATTTGCTTGGGATAACTACTCTCCATTTTGAATCAAGAGTGCGTGGGTGATAGCCAAAGAAGACCTCCGGCCCGTAAAATCGGGTTGCTTCAGTCGGTCTCGCTATTCTTGCTGATGTTAGGATTCTCATGCTTTATTATCTTCATATCCAATAGAAAATTTCATTTTTTAGTGATATAATTTTACAAAATTGTGGCTGGAAAACAAAAACAAATAGAGTATTTTGAAAATCTGCTGGCAAAACACGGGGAGAATTATCTGGCCCTTGACTGGAACAACACTGAGGGGCAGAAATTAAGATTTCAAATTCTGGCCGAAATTCTTGTTTTTGGCAAAAAATCGGTAAAGGTCTCTCTTTTGGATGTGGGGTGCGGCTTTGGCGATCTTTACGCTCTTTTTAAAGAAAAGGGGATGTTGGCCAGCCATCGTATCAATTATACCGGTTTTGATATTTCTCCCGGGATATTGGAGGTTGCCAAAAAGAAGCATCCGGAAGCCAAATTTGAGCTGAAGGATATCCTGGAAGAACCAAAATGCCCAAAGTTTGATTATATTTTCTGTTCCGGGGTCTTTAATATCAGGACGGCTGACAAGGAAACACATCTGGCGTTTGTAAAGTCGATGCTGGTCAGAATGTTCGAGCTGGCTCATTGCGGTGTGGCAGTGAATTTTTTGAGTGAAGGGATTTTACCCATTTGTAACCGGGAAGATTTAAACTCAGGGAGATATTTTATCTTTAACCCGACCGAGATCCTTGATTTTTGCCGTTCTATTTGCGGTCGATATATGTTAAGGCATGATTATCATCTCGGCGATTTTAGTGTATACTTATTAAAATGATAAACCCATTGGCACGTCTGGTGCCGGCGTTGATAGCTTTGTTAATAATTGTCGCGGCCGGAGTGACCGGGTACCATTTTATAGAAGGCTGGCCGTTTTTTGATTCCATTTACATGCTGGTTATCACTCTCTTTACGGTTGGCTTCGAAGAAGTTCAGCCTCTCTCAGACTCGGGCAGGCTGCTTACTATGGTAATTATCATATCTGGCGTAGGTACCGCCATATATGCGGCAGGCCAGTTGGGCGAAATGATTATCGAGGGACAAATTTTTGGCTACAGGAGGAGAAGAAGAATGGAAAAAAAGATAAGGGAGCTAAAGGATCACTACATTATCTGTAGTTTTGGGCGGGTAGGGCACAAGGTGGCGCAGGAATTTGAAACAGCCAAGATCCCTTATGTTGTTATTGATTCCAAGCCGGAAACTGCTGTTGAACTGGAACCCAAGGGGACTCCTTATTTGGTGGGGAGCGCAGCCTCTAACGGGGTCCTGAAAGAGGCGCAAATAGAAAAGGCTAAGGGGCTGATTGCCTGCGCGGATTCGGACATGGAAAATGTGTTTGTGACCCTTTCGGCGCGTTCAGCTAATAAAGACATCTATATAGTGGCGCGGGCCAGCGGCCAGGACGCTGAGGATAAGCTAAAAATGGCCGGAGCCAACAGGATCATTTCCCCTTATTTCATTTCCGGCAGGCGGATGGCGGCTTTGGCCATCAGGCCGGTGACCAGCGATTTTCTCGATACGGTTATGCATGGGGAACACCTGGAATTTAATTTGCGGGAAATTGAAGTGCCGGAAAAATCTTTTGTGATCAATAAAACTTTGGAAGAGGCCCAGATCAGGCAAAAATCAGGCGCTAGTGTTTTGGCTATTCATAAGCCGGACGGTGGTTTTAATTTGCAACCTTTGGCAATTTCTAAAATTGAATGCGGCGATATCTTAATTGTGATCGGAACGCAAGAGCAATTAGACCTGCTGGAGAGAATGGTAAAATGAACGTAGTGGAGCAAGTCGCGGAACTAATGCGTGTGGCGGCGCGCACCGCTCCTAAAGCCCGAGGGATTGATCTGCTTGAGATTAAAGTTATTAAGGGCGAAACTATCAAAAAGCTTTCGAAAAAGATGCTGCAGATTGGCAAAGCGGCAAACAATAATACGTTTTTGCGGGACGGCGAAAACATTTTAAAAGCAGAGGCGATTGTTCTGCTGGGCACGGTAAGCAGATATTTGGGATTAAGATTGTGCGGTTATTGCGGTTATGCCAATTGCGCGGAAGCGGAAAAAGCCAAATTGATGTGCGCTTTAAATACAGGAGATTTGGGTATCGCTATTGGTTCCGCGGTTTCTGTGGCCATGGATCATCGGATTGATAATCGGGTTATGTATTCGGTGGGTAAAACCGCCCTGGAGATGGGCTTGCTGGGCAAAGAGGTTGTGGCAGCGTACGGAGTTCCTTTGTCGGCAACAGGCAAGAATCCATTTTTTGATCGCGATTAGTACTTCGACAAGCTCAGTACGAGGAGGAGATAATGTTTAACGGAATAAGAACAATATTTGAAAAAGATCCGGCGGCGGCCAATATCTTTGAAGTGTTGCTGTACCAGGGATTGTGGGCCATGTTTTTTCATCGTGTAGCGCATTGGCTTTATTCGATAAAGATTCCTGTTCTGCCGCGTTTGATTTCACAAATTTCGCGTTTGCTGACCTTAATTGAGATCCATCCCGGGGCCAAAATCGGCAGAAAGTTTTTTATTGACCATGGTAATGGGGTAGTTATTGGCGAGACCGCGGTTATTGGTGATGATGTCGTTATTTATCAGGGTGTTACTTTGGGGGGTACGGGCAGAGAACAGGGGAAACGTCATCCTTCCATTGGTGATAATGTGGTGATAGGTGCCGGAGCGATTGTTTTGGGTAATATTAGTATTGGTGATAATTCCCGCATCGGGGCCGGCTCTGTGGTGACCAAGTCTATTCCGCCCGACACAACTGTCGTGGGCAACCCTTCGTGGATAATTAGGCGTGAAGGTAAAAAATTAGCTCCGCTTGAACACGGCTCATTGCCCGATCCTGTGCACAAAGCCTTTGATGAACTAAATAATCGCATAAAAGCGTTGGAAGAAAAATTAAAGTAAATGCCCCTCAAAATCTATAACACCTTAACCAAACAAAAAGATGAATTTCAACCCCTGGACCCGCCCAACGTTAAAATGTATGTTTGCGGTATTACTCCGTATGATGAAACTCACTTAGGTCACGCGCGGGCTTATGTGACTTTTGATGTTATTCGGAGATATTTGGAAGAATTGGGCTATAGGGTTGAGTATGTGCAAAATATAACTGATGTTGATGACAAGCTCATTAAGAAATCTCAAGAGAGCGGAGAGACGGTTGAATCAATTGCTGCCCATTTTACTGATTCTTATAAGTCGGTGATGAAAAAACTCAATATTCTCGATCCGACACAATATGTGAAAGCTACAGATCATATTCAAGAGATGGTCAAGTGGGTCAAAAGGTTGATTGATAAAGGCTTTGCTTATGAGATAGAGGGTGATGTCTATTATTCAGTGGAGAAATTTAGAGAATATGGCAAGCTTTCAAAGAGAAAAATTGAAGACATGGTGTCCGGCGCAAGAGTGGCTGTTGATGAAAGGAAAAAGAATCCTTTGGACTTTGCTTTGTGGAAAACGGCCAAAGAAGGAGAGCCTGCCTGGGGTTCGCCGTGGGGAAAGGGTAGGCCGGGCTGGCACATTGAATGTTCAGTGATGTCAACAAAGTATCTTGGCGAGCAATTTGACATCCATGGCGGCGGGCTTGATCTTGTTTTTCCTCACCATGAAAACGAGATTGCCCAGACAGAAGCGGTGACCGGCAGATCGCCCTGGGTTAAATATTGGGTCCACAACGGGTTTGTTAATGTTAATAAGCAGAAAATGTCAAAGTCATTGGGGAATTTTTTTACTTTAAAAGATATTTTTAAGCAATTTGAGCCCATGGCCGTGCGTTTATTTATTTTGCAGACCCATTACCGCGGGCCGATTGATTTTAGTGATCAGGAATTGGAAAAATCTAATACTGCTTATGGAAATTTGTGTAATTTTGTTGATAATGTAAACTCCATTTTGGAAATAGGATCAAAAGATATTCCCAGAGTAAGAGCTCACTTTGATGATGAAGTTAAGGGCAAACTAGAAAACTTTGAAAAGAGATTTAGAAAAGAAATGGATGATGATTTTAATACTGCTGCCGCTTTAGCCGTTGTTTTTAAGGTGATTAGCTTCTTTTATTCTAGCTTAAAGGAAAAACAAATTGATTTGGTTGACGTCAAAAAGATAAAAGAAATGGTATCAGGTTTTTCTGCGATTTTAGGGATTAATGTTAGGGAAACGAAATTGGACGACGAGTCAAAACGTTTGGTCCTGGATTTAGATAGGGCACGATCGAATAAAGATTTTGCCACGGCAGACCAAACAAGGTTGGCATTAGAAAAGATGGGGTATAAAGTGAAAAATACCAAGGCAGGGACTGTGTTGACAAGGGCTGCGGCATGGCTGCCAAAGTTATAAGTGTTTCATGTTTGACCCCCTAATTTTTATTGTGTATACTTGAAATATTACAAGAGGAGTTGAGGAGATATGAGCAAATTAACAACAGAAAAGATTATGGCTTCTTTGAAGAAAAACAAAGAAGTTTTAAAAAAACATCTTGTCAAGAGGATTGGCTTGTTTGGTTCTTATGTCAGAGGAGATGAAAACGAGAAAAGCGACATGGATTTTTTAGTTGAGATGTCAAGGCCTTCATATGAACATTTTTTTGATCTCGCTACTTATTTAGAAAATCTTTTTGGGAAAAAAATTGAATTGATTACGCTGAAAGGAATGAGTCCTCACATCTGGCCATATATAAAAAAGGAGATCAAATGGTATGAAACATGATGGCGTTTATCTGCGGCATATTCTTGATGAGATCGTTTATCTGGTCAATGAATCTTCAACAATAAGTCCAGAGGAATTTTTAAAGAATGAAACATTAAAAAGAGCGTTTTCCCGCAGTCTGGAAATAATTGGAGAGGCAGCAAAGCACCTGTCTTCTAGTTTAAGAGAAAAGCATGCAAAAGTAGAATGGGGCCAAATTACTGGTTTGAGAGATAAGCTTATTCATCATTATTTTGGTGTTGATTGGGATTTGCTCTGGGATATTGTCAGAAATAAACTGCCCGAATTTCGACAACAAATCGAATCTATCTTAAATGAGTTGACGGAGTAAATGCTTGACCCAAAACTAATCAGAAACAATCCGGACGCCGTTAAAAAAGGCTTAAAAAATCGCAAAGCCGATACTTTTCTGGTTGAGCGCTTTTTGGCCATTGACGAAGAATGGCGAAAATTAATTATTGAAGTTGATGAGCTGAAAGCCAAACGCAACACGGTTTCTGATCAGGTTGGTAAGATGAAGAAGAATGGCGAGGCGGCGGACGATATTATTGCTGAAATGAAAGGGTTGTCCACCAAAGTCAAAGAACTTGATGAAGAACAAAAGAAGGTAGAGCAGCGGCTAAATGCAATTAGCCTGGAGATGCCCAACACCCCGCATATCTCCGTTCCTGTTGGCATTGATTCCCGTGATAATCTTGAAGTGAGGACTTGGGGTGATAAACCAAAATTTAAATTTAAGGCCAAAGCACACGACGAAATCGGGAGAAATCTGGGCGTGCTAGATTTTGAACGAGCAGCTAAAATTTCCGGCGCCAGATTTGTTGTTTACAGGGGAATGGGGGCGGCGCTTGAACGAGCCTTAATCAATTTTATGCTCGATATTCATATAAAAGAACATGGCTACACGGAAGTATTGACCCCTGTCCTGGTTAATGCAAAAAGCATGTTAGGCACCGGCCAGCTGCCAAAGTTTGCCGAAGACTTGTTCCGCTGCAAAGATGACGATCTTTATTTAATCCCTACGGCAGAAGTTTCCGTAACAAACCTTCATGCTAACGAAATTGTCCAGGCAAAAGATTTGCCAATTCAATATGTTTGCTATTCCCCTTGTTTTAGAAGAGAAGCCGGTTCTTATGGCAAAGATGTTAAGGGGATTATCCGCCAGCACCAATTTAATAAGGTTGAACTGGTAAAATTTGCCGAGCCGGACAAGTCGTATGAAGAATTGGAAAAGCTGACTCAAGAGGCAGAAAAAATATTGCAGAGATTGGGACTGCCATATCGGGTAGTTGAACTTTCTACCGGCGACCTTGGTTTCGCTTCCGCTAAAACCTATGATCTTGAAGTCTGGTTCCCGTCAGAAAATAAATATCGCGAAATTTCTTCCTGCTCAAATTTTGAGTCTTTCCAGGCTCGTCGGGCAGGGATCCGTTTCCGCTCAGGCCTTAATTCAAAACCCGAGTACCTGCATACTTTGAATGGTTCTGGCCTGGCGATTGGGAGGACCTTTGCCGCTATCCTTGAAAATTTTCAACAAGAAGATGATTCGGTGATTGTTCCTGAAGCGCTGCGGCCTTATTTGCACGGGACAAAGGTAATAAATTAGACAATGCCGCTTTATGATTATAAATGCGCGAAGTGCAGTCATGTTTTCGAAGTCGTGCAGAAAATTTCAGAAGAGCCGCTGAGATATTGCCCGCAATGCAAGGGGCCGATCAAGCGTTTAATTTCCGCGGCGGGGATTATTTTTAAAGGTTCTGGCTTTCACGTAACTGATTATGGGAAACGAGGGACGAAGGACGAAGGACGAAAGACGGAGAAAAAAACAGACGTTAAAGAGACAAAAAGTTCGCCAGAAGCTGCTTCCCCGCCGAAGTCAAAATTGACTCAGGGTGGAACTGAACCCCCTCCAAAATAAACTTCTTGTGTCTGATCCCCATAATCTCGTCTTGATCGGTTGTCGCGCTGATTTCAAAACAATCCGGCAGGCTTTCCTTTTCCACGATCAATGAGTGGTAGCGCGTGGCGGTAAAAGGATTGGGGAGATTTCTAAAAATAGTCTTGCCATCGTGTTTGATCTCCGAAGTTTTACCATGCATTAGTCTTGCCGCTCGAATTACTTTGCCGCCAAAAACCTCGGCAATTGATTGTTCACCCAAACAGACGCCTAAAATCGGGATTTTACCGGCAAAATGTTTAATGACTTCTTTGGAAATGCCGGCATCTTTTGGCTCGCCTGGGCCGGGAGAGATGACGATGCTTTTGGGTTTAAGTTTTTCAATCTCTTTGATGCTTATCTTGTCATTGCGGAAAACTTGCAGATCTTCACCCAGCTCGCCCAGATACTGGACAAGATTATAGGTAAACGAGTCATAGTTATCGATCATTAAAATCATTCTTCGACTCCTCCTCGACTCACTTCGTTCGCTCGGAGTCGCTCAGAATGATCCTGAGCGAAGCCGAATGGATCATGTTATAATTATAACATAGATGAAGAGCAGACTAATAACATATACCGAAAGAGAAACTTGGAATGATTTTGTGTCGCGGTCAGCGGAATGCCCAGTGCTGCAATCTTTTGAGTGGGGAGAATTAAAAGCCAATTTTGGCTGGCAACCGCTCAGACTAGCCATTGAAGCTGAAGGGAAATTCATAGCCGGCATATCAATTCTAAAAAAGAAAATGCCTCATCTGCCTTATTCATTATTTTATGCTCCCCGCGGACCTATTGTTGATTATAACAATAGGGAGGTGTTAGAGTGTCTCCTGCATGCCGTGGAAAAAGAGGCGGATAAACATCATGCTGTTTCCCTCAAAATAGATCCGGCTGTTCTTGAGCCGGGGCTCTTGCCTGCTTTAGGTTTTATCAAAGCGGGCAAACAGATCCAGCCACGCGCCACAATCATTTTGGATTTAACCAGAGAAAAAAACGAAATCCTGATGAGTTTTGAAGAGAAGACCAGATATAACATTAGACTGGCAGCCAAAAAAGGGGTCGCGATCAAAGAAAATCTATCGGATAAAGGCCTCAGTGAATTTTATGAATTATATAAAGGGACGGCCGCCCGGGATAAATTTCTTATTCATCCGGTGACTTATTATCAAAAAATTAGAGAGATTATTTTTGAAAATGGTTTAGGCAGTAATTTTATCGCTTACTATAACGAAAAGCCGATTGCCGCGGTAATCGTTTTTTGTTTTGGCTCAAAAATCTGGTATATGTACGGAGCTTCTTCTTCGGAACACCGCAATCTGATGCCCAATCATCTGCTGCACTGGCAGATTATCCAATGGGCCATGGAAAAAAAGTATAAAACCTATGATTTGTGGGGAATCCCGGCTAATCCGCATGAAGGTCATTCGCTGTGGGGAGTTTATCGGTTTAAAAAAGGTTTTAATGGTGAGACGGTAAAATATATTGGAGCTTATGATTTTCCATATATCCAATTATTTTATAATGTTTTTGAGCATGGGGTGAGGTGGTTTCAAAACTTTCGCAGTTTTATGATTAAAGGCAAAGTAGAGGACTCACTATCAGAATGACTATTACCTACGATTCGAGAAAAGTTAGGCCCGGAGACGTGTTTGTGGCAATCCCGGGGTTCAAAGTTGACGGAACAGATTTTATCCGTCAGGCTATAGCCAACGGAGCTAAAGTTATTGTAGCCGAAAATGAGGTTAAAGTTCCGGCTGGGGTAAAGTTTGAAAAAGTCCCTTGTGCCCGCAAAGCTTTGGCCCGTCTGGCCAATAAATTCTATGATTATCCTTCTAAAAAGATAAAATTGATCGGTATAACCGGCACTAATGGGAAAACCACGACCTCGTATCTTATAGCTTCAATTCTCAAAAAAGCCGGTTACAAGGTTGGAGTGATTGGGACGATCAACGGTGGTTTAACTACGCCGGAGTCGCTCGATTTGCAGGAAATGCTGGCGGATATGGTTGAGCAGGGGATAACCCACGTGGTGCTGGAGGTCTCTTCGCACGCTTTGGCTTTGGATCGGGTGTCCGGTTGTGATTTTGATATTGCCATTTTTACCAATTTGACTCACGATCATTTAGATTTTCATAAAACAAAAAAAGAATATCTGGCGACCAAGCTAAAACTTTTCGAGAATCTCAAACAAGATGGGGTTGCCATCGTGAATGTTGATGACCCGGCCAGTAAAGATATTTTTGAGGTAGTTCAAGGTGAGATTGTGACCTATGGAGTGGGTCAGGCCAGGCATGAACTGCGCAGCACCAAACATAATGAGTTTGATACTAAGGTTTCCGGAATTGCCATAAGACAAGATTCCATGAGCTTAACAATTAATTCGCGGGAGCTGCGCACCCCATTAATAGGTATACCCAATGTCTATAATATAGCAGCGGCCTATCAATGCGCCTTAGTTCTGAATATTCCGCAAATGATAATTAAAAAAGGGATTGAGGCTTTGCAGGGTGTGCCAGGCCGAGTTGAGCGTATTGATTTTGGTCAGCCATTTTCGGTTGTCGTCGATTTTGCTCATTCCCCGGATGCTTTGCAAAAATTAATCGAAACTTATCGACCGTTAACCGAAGGAAAAATTATTCTTGTCTTTGGTTGTCCTGGGGATCGAGACAAAGACAAGCGACCGGTGATGGGGGGGATTGCGGCGAAGCTGGCTGACGTTTCTATTATTACTACTGATGATCCGCGTAGTGAGCATCCTGCAAGTATAGTGGATAATATTGTCGCGGGTATCCGGTTACCCGGTTATCCGGATATCCGGGACCGCTGCCGCATAATTATCGACAGACGGGAGGCTATCAGGAAGGCTTTGGAACTGGCCGAAAAAGGAGATACTGTGCTTATAGCGGGACGGGGTCATGAGAAGTATCAGGATTTTAATGGTAAAAAAGTGGAGATTGATGATAAGATTGAAGTTGGGCGAATATTAAATGCGCACAATTGAATGGAAAAATAACAAAGTTAAAATAGTTGACCAGACACTTTTGCCTAATCGCTTAAAGTTTATTCACTTAAAGAACCTCTCCGAAGTTGTTCGTGCCATCAAAATCATGCAGATACGTGGCGCGCCGGCTTTGGGAGCGGCGGCAGCCTTTGGGCTGGTGTTGGGAGCCGCCAATCTTAAGAGAGCGGCTAGAGATCTGTTAAATTCCCGCCCTACGGCGGTAAACATCAGGTGGGCGGTGGAGCGGATGCTCAAAGTTCCTAACCCCAATAAAAAATCTTTGTTAGCGGAAGCTTTGAAAATTGCCGAAGAAGATGTGGAGATCAATAAAAAACTGGGGGCTTATGGAGCCAGGTTGATAAAGTCGGGTATGAAGATCCTGACTGTTTGCAATGCCGGGGCGCTAGCCACGGTTGATTATGGCACAGCAATTGGTGTGATTAGAGCGGCCCATGACCAGGGCAAAAAAATACATGTCTATCCAGCTGAGACCCGGCCCAGACTGCAAGGAGCCAAATTAACGGCCTGGGAGCTTAAACAAGCCAAAATCCCCTTCACATTAATTACCGATAACATGATTGGTTATCATATGCAAAAGGGATTGATCGACGTAGTGGTGGTGGGGGCTGATAGGATAGCCAAAAATGGTGATACAGCCAATAAAATCGGCACTTACGCGGCGGCCGTTCTGGCCAAAGCGCATGGTATCCCTTTTTATATTGCCGCTCCGTTTTCAACGGTTGACCTTCAAACAAAAACAGGCAGCGATATCGTGATTGAAGAACGAACTCCTGCTGAGGTGACTGATATTGGCAAGACAAGAATAGCACCCAAAGGAATTAAAGTTGCCAATCCGGCTTTTGATGTTACCCCGGCCAGGTTAATCAAAGGGATAATAACAGAAAGGGGAATTTTTAAACCGGGCACTATCCGTTAAATCTATAACTGAGGGTTTCTGTGTCAGATTCGTCGATCTCAATCATAGTGTAGGGAAAAAAAACATTGGTGTCGGTTTCTCGGACGTTTAAATCTTCTAATCTTACTTCCAGATGAACATCGGCCGGGAGCACCATTAAATCGTTGGACTTTCCGCCAGCCATGGGCTGTGCCCAATTTTTAATTATACGGCTGATAATTTCCCGCCTGCCGGAAAACTCTTCGCCAAACTCGGTTAAAATTGCCAGAAGTGGTTTGCCGAGCCTGGCTTCCTTGATAAGATTGATGGAGCCGGACATTCCAAGATGCTGGCTTAATAATTTCCCTTCCTCTTTTTCTACCGAGCCAATGTTGAGCAGCAATACCTGGCACTCTTTATATTCTCGTCCCAGGCCTGCCTCGTAGCGGCTGTCGCCGGTTATGCCAATATTTAAGCAGCCGCCGTTTTTGCAATCAGGGATCCTGGTATGGATTACCAGACCGACAGATGATTCCTGGTTGGTCCAGCGCTCTATGTGATATGCGGGTTTAATTGACAGGGTAAAGCCCTGTTTTTCCATTAAAGAGAGCCCTTCGATCTCAGTGATCTCCGCGCCCGGGACCAGTAATTTGAAGTTTATCTCGCGGTTGCCAAATAGATCGGTAGCAGAAAGTAAACCATGGAATTTTAAGAGTGTGCCGGAAGAGCCAAAAATATCAACAACCTTGGATTTTCTCTGTTCATTATGGTCGTTGTATTTGGCTAAAAGCGACAGGATCCCTTCGACTGATTCTGTATGGTCATCATGATCATGGGTGATGATAATGGCATCAATATCGGCGATCCCCAGACCCAAATCCCTAAAGATGTCAAAAAAATCATAACCCGGGTCAATG
>Ga0155959_146_pt1 | contig 55751 bp, 53 predicted proteins | sample RifCSPlowO2_02_FD_107613 | JGI IMG/M metagenome (GOLD analysis project Ga0155959, IMG submission 107613) | candidate division WOR-1 bacterium RIFCSPLOWO2_02_FULL_46_20
CAAGATAATTTTTTTTGGTAACAAAGGTAAATCTTTGACCTCTTCTAAGAAAACCGCTAAAAAAGAGGTGCCGGCTGTTTCTGGCTAGGCGGCTTCAGCCAATATGTTAATCCATTCCCTGCGTTGCGGACGTCGGATGTTATCCATAAGGCGGAAACCGATAATCCTGCCATTTTGTTTTTCTCCTCCCAGAAAAAAATAAGCCAAAGAACTTGACAGGGCTCTTTGACTCAATAGTTTATCCGCGTCTTTTCTAGAAAATTTTATCTAGTTTTGGTATGATATAGCTATGCCTAAAACTGAAACCCTCTTTATGTGCCAATCCTGCGGGCAGGACTTTCCCAGATGGTCGGGACAATGTCCGGCTTGTGGTGAATGGAATTCCCTTGTGGAGGAACATCAAAACAAAGCTCCCTCCTTCGCTCTTCGAGCTTCGGAGGGCAAGCAAATCCCAATATCCATTACTGAAGTTGATTATAAAGAAGAAAGTAGAATATCAACCGGAATAGTTGAAGTGGATAGAGTGTTAGGTGGTGGGGTGGTTGGGGGATCGGTTGTCTTGGTCTCTGGTGAGCCCGGGATTGGGAAATCTACCATGATGCTGCAGGTGGCCGAGGCCTTGAGTCTGAAATCTATTATCCTATATGTAAGCGGGGAAGAATCGGCCAATCAGATTAGAATCAGGGCGGAAAGGTTGGGGACTCTATCGAAAAACTTGATGCTTTTACCGGAGACGAATCTTTTTGCTATTGAAAAAGCGGTTGCTGATGTTAAACCCAAGTTCGTGGTGATTGATTCTATTCAGACCATGTTTCGAGATGATGTTTCCTCAGCCCCAGGCTCTGTTTCTCAGGTCCGCGAGTGCGCTAATTACCTGGTTAGGATTGCCAAATCAACAGGCATACCGATTTTTATTGTTGGTCATGTGACCAAAGAGGGTAATATTGCCGGCCCCAGAATTTTAGAGCACATGGTTGATACTGTTTTATATTTTGAAGGTGAGAGACATAAGCAATATCGAATTTTACGAGCCAACAAAAATCGATTTGGCTCAACCAATGAAATTGGGATTTTTGAAATGAAGGATAATGGTTTGGTTGAAGTGGCTAATCCTTCGCAGGTTTTTCTTTCAGAGCGGCCGGAAAATTCTTCTGGCTCTGTTGTGACGGCAGCACTCGAAGGGACACGGCCATTGTTAGTTGAAATTCAGGCGTTGGTTGCCCCAACTAAAATGGTTTACCCGGTGCGCAAAGCAACAGGGGTAGATTATAATCGTGTGGTAATTATTCTTGCTGTGCTTGAGAGACAATTAGGTTTAAAATTTTCCGATGCTGATGTCTATGTAAACGCGGCTGGCGGAGTCAGAGTTTCTGAGCCGGCCATGGATCTGCCGATAGCTTTGGCCATTGTTTCTTGCCATAAAAACAAACCGTTTGACGCAAAAACTGTTGCTGTCGGTGAAATCGGACTGGCGGGTGAGATCCGCTCGGTTAACCAGATCGAACAAAGGATCAAAGAAGCGGAGAAATTGGGGTTTGAACAAATTATTGTGCCCAAAAGTAATCAAAGTAAATCAAAGATTAAACTTCTGGCCGTGTCCTCAGTTAAAGAAGCGCTGAATCGTCTATAATTACTTCTATTTGTGCCCGAGCAGCTGCCAGCCTGGATGACGGTACACTATGGGGAGGAGGTTTATAAATACTTTCGCGGATCCGCGATTTTTCCCTCAATCATCGAAGCGGCCACAGTAGCGGGTGAACCAAGATAGATAAAGGCATTTGGGTTACCCATTCTACCCTTAAAATTTCGATTAGCAGTTGAAATCACGTTTTCCCCATCTGACGGAACCCCGTTATGCGTGCCGACACAGGGACCGCAACCGGGCGTGACCGCTACGGCGCCAGCATTGAGTAGGGTTTGATATGTCCCGTCCTTAATCATGTCCAGCAAAATCTGCTTTGAAGCAGGAGCAATGATTAAACGGCAGCTATCTTTGACTTTTTTGCCCTTTAAAATTTTAGCCGCAATCTGAAAATCTTCTAAACGGCCATTGGTGCAGGTGCCAATCAGGCCTTGCTGAATCGGAACATCGCCCACTTGCGAAATTGGCACAACATTATCAACGGTGTGCGGTTTAGCGATCTGCGGCTCGAGTTTTGAAACATCAATCTCAACAGGTCTAATGTATTTTGCGTCTTTATCTGCTTTAACCGGATTGGGCTTCTTCCTGGCATGAGCTTTAACCCAATCCAAAACCATTTTATCTGCTTCCATCAACCCGGCCTTGGCTCCGCACTCAATCGCCATGTTGGACATAGTGAAGCGGGCGTCAACAGACATGTTGGCAATGGCGTCGCCATAGATTTCTAGGGCCAGGTAAGTGGCGCCGTCAGCAGTAATATCGCCAATTAACTTTAAGATTAAGTCTTTGGAATAAACGCCCCTGGGCAGGCTTCCGTTATAAATAACTTTTATTGTGTCCGGTACCTTAAACCAGAGCTTGCCCGATGTCCAGCCCGCCGCTAAATCAGTCGAACCAATCCCGGTTGAAAAAACATTTATTGCTCCATAGGTGCAAGTGTGAGAATCGGCGCCAATAATTAAATCGCCAGGCACGGCATGTCCTTGCTCCGGTGTAATCTGGTGGCAAACGCCGCAGCCAATGTCGTAAAGTTTAATGCCTTGTTCTTTTTGAAAATCCCTGATTTTTTTATGAATAGCAGATACTCCGGAATTAGGGGAGGGTGAGCTGTGGTCGATAATAATGGCAATCTTGGAGGGATCAAAAACTTTTTTGGTTCCCATGTTATTAAAAGAATCTATCGCAATGCCCGAGGTGCCGTCCTGACCAATAAGATAATCAAGGTCAGCAATAACAATGTCCCCGACCCTGGCCTCTTTTCCCGAATGAGCGGAGAGTATCTTTTCCGCTATGGTCTTGCCCATGTTATTTGTTTTGTTTCCGCCTTTCTGCTAAAGCTATTTCAACAATCCTGGCCTTGTCCATAAGATAAGGATCAAGTCCTTCGGTCTCCAGCACTTCTTTGACCAGCTTGGTAGCTTTTGGCTGTTTGACAATATCTGCCATGTCTAACTTGGCCCTAAAAATTAGGTCTTGATAGTCAAATGGCATGCTAATGACACTTTCTAGTAGTTTTTCTGCCCGGTCAAAGTCCCCTCTTTTGGCGCGACGGATTAAAACTTCAGCCTTTAGCGTTTTGCCTTTGTAGGTAAAATAATCGTCGGAACGTGGCTTTAACTCTTTTAAAGCAGCCTCAGCAAACCTTAAGGGGTTGTTGGTATCTTTTGGTGTTTGGTAGAGTTTAATTTCTGTTTTGGTTAAGAAGGCTCTTCCCTTGAAGTACCAGTGAGCGTTTTTGGCCCTGATAACGTGATCAAGTAACTTAAGGGCCTTGTCCCAGTCCCCCTTATTTTTACGAGCCAGGCGCAGCTCAGCTTCTACCGCAAAAGTTTTGGCGGCAAAAAAATCGGACATGTCATTCCCCAATAGTTTGCGGGCTTTTTCGCACAAAGAAATAGCCTCATCAAACGCTTCCGGAGAACCGATCATGAGCTCAGCTTTGCCAATTAGGGTACGCGCCCTGAGCGAATCTGGAATGTGACGTTCCAATATCTGATCAAATATTCTTTTGGCTTCTTTGTAATCTCCCTGTTCACTGCGGCCGACCAGTAAATCTGCAATTCCAAACATAAGTTCCGGGGCATCGGCACGCTTAGGGTTTTGAGATAAAATATAGCGATAGCGTTTGAGAACTTTGTTGATTTTCTCTTTTTCCGAAGGAATAGGGAAGCCAACTTGTTTATCGACAATGTAACTCATAACCGGGGAAAGCACCGCCATGTTATCCTCCTTTTCTTAACTGTTACGGTTGAAACCTGATTATAAATAATGTAGAATATAATGTCAATGGAACACCTTTCTCCGCAAAGAGAAAAAAAACTTCTCGAAGTTGAAAAAAAACTTGGCACATCTTTCCACAACACAAGCCTGCTCAACCAGTCATTAACCCATAGTTCCTATGGCCATGAAAATAAGATCCCCGACAATGAGCGCATGGAATTTTTAGGTGACGCGGTCCTAAAGCTGGTAGTCAGTGAATTTCTTTTTCATAAGTTTCCGGAACGAGCCGAAGGAGATTTAACCAAGATAAGAGCCGCGGTCATCTCAGACGAGACCCTGGCGACCGTGGGGCGCAAGCTTTATCTGGGAGATTATTTGCTGCTCAGCGCGAACGAACAAGGAACCGGCGGCACGCGCAGAAAGTCGAACCTGGCTAATACTTTTGAAGCGGTGCTCGGGGCGGTTTTTATTGATGCCGGCATTGGGAAATCGCGCGAGTTGGTTTTAAACGTTTTGACGGAAGAGATAGATAAAGTTTCAAAAGAAGGTTATATCCGCGACTATAAATCTGCTTTGCAGGAATATACACAAAAGCAAAAATGGGAATTGCCGCGCTACAAGGTTGTTAAAGAGGCCGGTCCCAAGCATCGCAAGGTTTTTTGGATGGAAGTAAAAATTAGGGGGAGGCGGTATGGGTTGGGTAGAGGGGGTAATAAGAAGGAGTCTGAACAGCGGGCAGCTATGCAAGCTTTGAAGGCACTTAAGGCGGAGCAAAAAAATGGTGGCAGAGTGGAGAGAAGGGGACTTAAGGGTATTATTTCTCAGGTAAGGAAGAAAATAAAAATATAATGGCTAAGTTATTGATTAAAAACGGCAGAGTTGTTGATCCCGCCTCTAATTTAGACGGTCAACGGGACGTTTTGATTGTTGATGGGAAGATTAAAACAATTAAGTCGCAAGTAATGAGTCGCGGAGCACGAGTCATCGAGGCTAAAGGGATGCTGGTTCTGCCTGGCTTGATAGATATGCACGCCCATCTGAGGGATCCCGGTCGACCTGATAAGGAGACGATTGCTTCTGGCACCAGGGCCGCCGCCATGGGCGGGTTTACCACTATTTGCTGCATGGCTAACACAGAGCCTCCCATTGATAATGCCGCGGTTGTTAAATACGTGAAGAATAAAGCGGAGATAGAAGGGGTGGTCAATGTTTTGCCAATTGCTGCGGTGACCAAAGGGCTTAAGGGGGAAGCTCTAGCAGAGATGGGGATGATGTTAAAGGAGGGAGCCGTTGCTTTTTCTGATGATGGTCAGCCAATTATGCGGGCAGACGTTATGCGTCGAGCTTTAGAATACGCCAGGCAGTTTAAAGTGCCAATCATTTCTCATTGTGAAGATAAGGCGCTCTCCCATGGCGGCTCGATGAACGAAAGTGCTCTTTCAACTGCTTTGGGCTTGCCAGGTATCCCGGCGCTAGCAGAAGAAAACATGGTGGCGCGCGATATAGCTCTGGCTAGAGAATTCGGCAGGCTACACATTGCCCATGTGTCGTCCGCAAAATCTGTCGATCTGATCCGGCAGGCAAAGAAAAAGAAAATAGACGTGACTTGTGAAACTTGTCCGCATTATTTCTCTTTAACCGAAGAAGCGGTTAAAGATTATGATACCAATGCCAAGGTTAATCCTCCGTTAAAGTCCAGGACAGATGTTAAGGCTATTATCAAAGGCTTAAAGGACGGGACTATCGATGTTATCGCAACGGATCATGCGCCGCATAATATTGAAGAGAAAGAGCTTGAGTTCAATTCAGCAGCTTTTGGCCTGGTTGGCTTGGAAACCGCGCTGGCGCTGGTAATTACATACTTGGTAGACACAAAAGAGCTGACGCTAAAGAAGGCAATTGAAAAACTGACAACCAGCCCAGCCAAAATTCTTGGCTTGAATAAAGGGGCGCTTAAAATTGGGGCTGATGCCGATCTGGTCATCGTTGATCCCAAAGCCGGGTGGACGGTTGACCCCTCACAATTCGCCTCCAAAAGCAAAAATTCCCCGTTCAACGGGTGGAAGCTCAAAGGTAAAGTCCTCTGCACCATCGTGAGTGGCAAAGTGGTAGTACGCGATGGTAAAGTTTGTAGCTAGCTGCTTGTTAGCAGTAATTTTCTTATCTGGTTGTGGAGATCTTGAGACAAGCTCCTCGGTTTCCAGTATTACAATTTCTCCTTCGAGTATCACAGTGGGAATAGCCAAAAGTACATTGTTTAGCGCGATTGTCAAAAATAGCGCCGGGAATATTATTAGTGCTTCTCCGACCTGGAGCGTGAGCGGAACAGGAAGCATAAATAGTTCAACCGGATTATTTACCGCTGGTAGTGCCAGTGGAGAGGGGACAGTCACGGCTACCTATGGTGGGATTTCTGACACGGCCGCTGTTACCACTACTATTAATGGCTGGGTAGCGGGAAGAGTGTTGGACAGTCTTGGCAAAAAAGTCCAGGATATAAAGGTTTATTTGATCGGGACCAGCCTCGAGGATTTTACCGATTCTGATGGCGATTATTCAATTCCAAGTGTTCCTGCCGGAACTTACGAAGTGTGGACGGATAGAGATTCATCGATTTATCGTGCAGCCTCAAAAGAAGCTACTGTCGTTAGCGGGGAGACGGAAACAGTAAACTTTACTATCTTATACTTTACCGATCCACCCGATCTTAATCCCCCGGTGTTTGAGTTCGAATAATGGCGGTGGGAGGGATAAATGGTCTGGATTAAATTCATTGTTTGCTCGCTGGTTATCTTTTTTGCCGGGCATAAAGTTGCCAAATATGGTGACATGATTGCCGAAAAAACCGGTCTCTGCCGAGCCTGGCTCGGCCTAACTCTTTTGGCCGCGGTAACCTCTCTGCCTGAATTGGCCAACGCTGTGTCGGCGACAACCGCTAATTTACCAGAGCTGGCTGTCGGAGATATCCTCGGCGCCTGCATGATCAATGTCCTTACCTTGGCCATGCTTGATATTATCCTTTGGTTTAGAGGACGCAAGTCAATTTTCATAAAATCTGAAAAAAACAATATTCTCTCGGCACTTTTTGGCATGGGCCTGTTAAGTTTTGTGGCTTTTTCCCTGGCGGTTACCCGTTATTTTATTGATTTTCAGATTTTTGGTGTTTCCGGTTATACTTTGGCAATTGTTTTGATCTATCTTGTTATTCAAAAAATATTATATTCTCAGAGCCAGGCTGAAAAAACAGAGGAGAAAAAGCATTATGATCAGGTGTCCAGTTTCAAGACATATTTGGGCTTTTTGCTTTGTGCCTTAATTGTTATTATTGCCGGTGGTTGGCTGCCTTTTATTGGGGCGGAGATTGTGGAGATTATGGGTTGGGGTAGGACTTTTGTAGCCGTGCTGTTTTTGGGCTTTGCCACAACCCTGCCTGAAGCCACCGTTTCTCTCTCAGCCTTGCGTTTGGGCTCGGTTGGCATGGGTATTGGTAATCTTTTAGGTAGTAATATTTTTAACGTAGCAATATTGTTTGTGGCAGACGTTTTTTATCAACCCGGAGACCTATTGACCGCAGTGCCGGTGAGTATGATCTTCGCGGCTTTATTTGGGGCCCTGCTGACATTTATTGTTTTCCTGGCACTAGAGAAACGGATAAAAAATCGAATCCCTTCCCTGTTAATTGTGTTTTGTTATCTCCTGTCCCTTTTTCTCCTCTTCAAAGCCAGCGCGATGTAAGCAAAAGTGTCGTAATCTCGACACCTATTAACTAACAACACGATCCGATTTTATCGGATCTACAACTAACAACTTACAACTACTCCCTAAATTTTTCCCGTAATTATTATAAATAATAGTTGTTTGTTGTAAGTTGTAGTCCGCCGCAGGCGGACGTCTTGTTAGGTGGTAACTAGCTTGCTACCCCTTGAACATGGAGGTTTAGAATGATTATTAAATGTTGTCTGCTTATTTTACTTGCTCTCCTGCTTTCCTCATGTTCCACCCAAAAGGATGAAAAAAATATTAACACCGGTTTTCGCGAGGATGATGTTGCTATAGTTGAAGAACAGGCGGCGTCTCCTGAAGTTGATGCTCGTCAACCTATCTATATATATAATCAGCAAAAGCAAAATGAAGAGCAAGAAACCACTTTACGTTTGAATGGCGACCCCCTCCTCCTGCGCAACAACTATGTTCGGTTAGTTGGGGTGGTCAGTGGGGGAAGACCGATGGCTCTTGTTGAAGTCGGGGGGAGGGGTTGTGTTCTAGGTGCAGGCGAAATGGTGAGTGGTTGTCGGGTGGTTAGTATTATGGAGAATTGCATAATACTTAGTAATGCAGGAAGTAGTAAGTTATGAGGCAGATTGTTGTTTTAATAATGCTCTTAAATTATTTGGTTGGCACCTCTTTGGCGAGTTTGCCATTACCCAAGGTTGAATTCGAAGATGCCGCGGTTTTAGATGTGGTGCGCATTCTGGCTAAGCAAGCAGGCCTAAATTTAGTTGTTAGTGGAAATGGCGGCTTGGATCAGACAAAACGGACAACGTTGCATCTCAAAAATGTTACAGCTGAAGAAGCGTTAGAATACGTGTTAAAAACCAACGATATGACTTTTGAGAGGAAAGGAAGCGCCGTACTAGTGTCTATGTTGTTGCAGGATCCTGAGGCAAAAGGTGAGATTGAAACAATGAGTCTCAAGTATCTCTCAGCCGAGAAAATATCCTCCCTGCTGGCAAGAGTTCTCCCGGTACTAAAAACTAGTATGGGCGGCAGCGCCAACTCTATTGTCCTGAAAGGGCGAGGAGAGATGATTGATGAGGCAAGAAAACTTATCTCTTCGGTCGATTTGCCTATTCCTCAGATATTAATTGAATGTAAAGTTCTGGAAATCTCTGAATCAGACTCCATGCATTTGGGGCTTTCTTACGGTGAAGAGGCCGGGACTATTCAGTTTTTAACCGATAAAGATACCAGAAAAACCTCTGCAGTAAGTGACTTGCAGACAACCTTAAATGGCTTGATCAGCAATGGGCAAGCAAAAATTGTCGCCAGCCCAAAAATCGCTACGCTTGATGATCACCAAGCAGTTCTTAATATTGGCAGTCGTATTCCTTATGCGGTTCCGGTCAGCAGTACATCAGGCAGTACTCAATGGACAGTTGAATATATCGAGGCAGGGGTTAAGCTGAAGATTACTCCCCGCCTTGGGGAGGCAGGCTATATTACGACTTCAATTCAGCCTGAAGTTTCTTCAGTGTCCGAATGGCGAACAACCGCCGCCGGAGATTTCCCCGTTATCAGCTCACGCAACGCCCAGGCAACACTGCGGGTGAAGGATGGGGAGACAATTGTGGTTGGTGGTTTAATGTCAGAATCCGAGAGAGAGAATGTTTCTCGCGTGCCGATTTTGGGCTATATTCCTTTAGCCGGGATATTGTTTCAAAATAAAACCATGGAGAAGGCGAAAACAGAGATAGTTTTTCTAATTACGCCGCATGTGATCTAACCTGGAAGTTTAAAGGGGAACCAGCTTTACTCTCCCCAGCGCCCCCAACTGGTCGTCCTTGATAATTAAGACACCGTCCAAGCCCCTGATCTTTTTTGCCAATTGTAAACCATGATTAATATCTGTAATTTCTTTGACAACATTGCCGATGGCGGTTGCCGCGGCATCAGCCAAAGCCGCGCTTTTGGCGATTACGACCACGGCATCGGCTTTGCCAAAACTAAAAGAATGGCCCACTGTTCCTGAGGAGGTGCAAACCGAAAAAGGTTCCTTTCTTGGGTCAAGCTCCAGAGCGATTTTTTCTGAAAAGGCTGAGCCCCCAGCGAAAATGCCGACTTTGCGGGGTTGTTTAATTTTTAAAAGGATATCGCCGCCATTTTCAACGATTATTTCGTCGGTAAAAGCCAGTAGCTCTTTACCCACAAACTCAGCCAGGGCGCCGGCTACCGTTGCCATGGGGCCAACCTTAGCTATTTTGGCGGCGGCGCCCATTGCTTTGACAATTGGCGGAGCGTCACGACGAATTTTTAGCGGAGAATATGACTTGGCAAAGTTCTGGTCGGAGCCGATATACCTTTCGATGTCTGAGCGGTATTGCAAAACAAAGGCCAGGGCTTTGTCGTAAAGGTTTTTATCGGACAGGATAAGCAGGTCGGTCTCTTGTTCGATAATTTCACACTTAATCAGGTTATCAGCCTTGACGTAGTTACGGTAAGCGCGTTCCTGATAAGCCATTACAGCTTCCCCTTAGTCGACGGGACACCTTTTTTCCTTGGATTAATCTGGCAGGCTTTGGAGAGGGCAACACCAAAAGCTTTGAAGATCGATTCTATTTTATGATGAGTGTTTTTCCCCCGCTTGAGATCAATATGCAGGGTTATCCCTGATGTATAGACAAAAGATTCAAAAAATTCGCGCAGCATCTCGGCATCAAGAAATAATGTTACGCTCTTTCCTGTTTCAATGTCTCCGATAAATGAAACAAACTGTTTTACGAATCTCGCTTTAAATGTAAAATGTGGCCGGCCGGAAATATCAACGGCCGCTTTAACTTCGGAGAGCGATTCATCCATGGGAACAACGGCGTGGCCATAGCGCTCGATTTTTTTCTTTGCACCCAAAGCTTTTTTAAACGCTTCTCCCAGGGTTAGCCCGGTATCTTCGACTAAATGATGCAGATCGACTTCGATGTCGCCCTTAGCGGTTAATTTTAAATCAAAAAGGCCATGTTTGGAAAAAAGTGTAAACATGTGGGCCAGAAAAGGAATAGGGTAATCAATTTTGCTTTTGCCGGATCCGTCAATAAGCAAGTCAATTTTAATGTCTGTTTCTTTGGTTCTGCGATTAATTTTTGCCTGCCTTTTTTTCACTTTGACTCATCCTCGAATAGAACGGCTTGATTGCCGGTCTTTGATTGTTTTACTTTTATCCCCAGGTGTTCATATGCCGCCGCGGTGGCCATTCTCCCTCTTGGGGTTCTCTCGATAAAGCCAATTTGCAGCAGATATGGCTCATAAACATCTTCGATCCCTGTTGCTTCTTCGTGGATCGAGGCGGCTAAGGTGTCAACTCCGACCGGGCCGCCGGAAAATTTTTTGATAATTGATTCTAGTATCCGACGGTCGATTTTATCCAGGCCCAATTCGTCGACATCCAAGCTGGCGAGGGCATTTTTGGCAGTTGCTTCATCAATCTTTCCTTTGGCTTTGACCTGCGCGAAGTCGCGTACCCGGCGCAATAGCCGATTGGCAATCCTGGGGGTGCCTCGTGAACGCCGGGCGATCTCTTCAGCTCCGGAATTTTTAATTTCTATGTTTAGAATGTTGGCAGCATGCAGGATAATTTGTTTTATCTCTTTAGGATTGTAAAATTCCAGCCGGCTGATGATGCCAAAGCGATCGCGCAGGGGGGAAGAGAGGTGTCCGATACGAGTTGTGGCGCCGATCAGCGTAAATTTTGGCAAATCAAGACGAATTGACCTGGCGCTGGGGCCTTTACCGATGATAATATCTAATCCAAAATCTTCCATCGCAGGATACAATACTTCTTCGACCACGCGATTCAAACGGTGAATTTCGTCGATAAAAAATACATCATTTGCCTGGAGATTAGTTAGAATTGCGGCGAGATCGCCCGGCCGTTCAATGGCTGGCCCCGAGGTGATTTTGCAGCTTACTCCCATTTCGTTAGCAATGATGTTTGCCAGAGTAGTCTTCCCCAGCCCTGGCGGACCACAAAAAAGCAGGTGCTCCAGCTGTTCACCGCGACCTTTAACGGCGTTGATGTGAATGTTCAGGTTTTCTTTAATTTTTTCCTGGCCAATAAAATTTTTGAAGGTCTTTGGGCGCAGCCCTTCAAAAACTTTATCTTCGTCTCTACGCGCTAGTTCAATAATCCCTTCTTCAGCCACCGGAATACACTCTCTTGTAACCGTAATAGCTCTTCATGACCTTTTTAACATAATTTCTGGTCTCAGAAATAGGGATATCTTCCACAAATTCGTCAAGGTCAAATTTATCATAATTATTGAGCCATTTTTTCACCCTGACCGGGCCGCCATTGTATCCGGCTAGTGCCAGTGGGACGTTACCATCAAAACGCTTAATTAAACTGGCTAAATAGTAGGTTCCCATTTGAATATTAACACGAGGGTCATACATATTCCAGCGAGAGTAGCGCAGGCCAAGAGCATTGGAGATTATTTTACCTGTGCCGGGAATGATCTGCATCAACCCGTGAGCGGAAGAGTGGGAAAGCGCCCGCGATTGAAAACGGCTCTCTTCCCTGATAACTGCGTAAACCAGATGAGGGTCGAGACCGTTTTCTAAGGAATATTTTTCAACATACTGCCAGAACCCGCGCGGGTAAGCAAAACTCCAAAGCTTGGGGTCCAGGCTGGCCAGTGAGTTGTCTTCCATGGCCGCATAGATTTCTTTTTCTGCGAAGTTGATCGGTTTGCTGAATTTCCCTTTCATAACATAGGCGTGGTATTGGGCCAGTCGGGCCATTTCTTTCTTAGCCGCGGGGGCCTTTTCTTCAATAAATGCGGCTTCTTCTATCGCCTCATCAGCCAGGTCAAGCGCTAAGAGCTCCTGATATTTACGTTCATGCTCTGATTCGCCGTTTGTGGTAATAGGCTTGTCAGGGATATCCGGGATGGCATGGGCTTTGATATTTAGTTTTTCGCGAGCCCGATAGGCATAATAGGAATGGTCATAATTCTTAATGGTTGTTTTGTAAGCCTCGATTGCTTCGGTGCTTTTGCCGAGTTTTTCCGCTGCTTTGCCCAGCCAAAAGTTTAAACGGTCAGCATCGTATTGGTTTGTAGCTTTTGCGGCCTCCTTAAAGTTGTCATAAGCCGCTGTATAATTATTCTGCTTATAGTAGGCATTGCCGATGAGCCAAAGGGTTTCATTGTAATAATCAGAGTTTGGATAGGACTCGATTAGCCGGCGGCATGCCGTGAGGGCTGCGTCGGTGTGGTTTTTTCTTTTATGGTAATAGCCAAGATAATAATATGCGTCATCAGCGATGTGGCTTGTTGGATACATGGCAACTAATTTTTCCAGGGCGGCGATGGCTGAGGTAAAGGAGCTGTCTGCATAGCTGTAACTACGGCCCAAGTAGTACATGGCTTCCGGCTTTGAATCCTGGTCCAGGTTAATTACCTGCTTGAAGTAGCTAATGGCTTGGCTACTCTTCCCTTTTCTTAACAGGATTCTCCCGAGCATAAGAATAGCGTCATCATGAAAAGAGCTTTTTTTGTAATATTTTTGCAGGCGGGTAAAATATTCCTTGGCTTTGGTAAAATTCCCAGCCATAAAATATTTAAGACCCCAATTATAAACGCTGGCAGCTGGCGCTTCGTAACCGGCCAGTGAGGTTTCTTTGGCCAATTTATCAAGGCGCTCAAGTCCCTGTTCGGCAAAGTAGCTGTCGCCGTGTAAAAGGTTGAGGTTTTGGTAGGTGCTAATCGCCTGGGTGTTTTTCCCTTGTTTTTCCAGGTTTACACCTAAGAGATACCGGGCCTGTGGCGCCAAATCATGTTTTGGTTCCTCGGATAAAAATTGTTTTAGGAGTCTTTCGGCCTGCGGGTAGTTGTTTAAATCGTAATAGCATCTGGATTTTTCTATTATTGCGCCTGGGATAAAGCGGCTGTTTGGGTAATAACGCAAGAGTATGTCGTAAACCTGGATAGCAAGCGCAGAATTATGTTTTTCCTGGTAAGACCGGGCAATGTAATAGTAACTGTAGTCTAAAAGAGGGAAAGAGGTGTCGTTAAGGCATAGTTTATAGCTCTCAATCGCCGCGTAATATTCTTTTTTTTGAAAGAGCTCATAGGCTTCTTTGAAGGCTGACCGTGCTTCTAACGTGGTCGAGAACGCAGGAAAAGCCTGCACCAATAGAAGAGAGAGTATTATCAGTGGTAGGCGCATGAATGTAATTATAGCGCAGCTTGTTTTAGAATACAATTTTGGCTATACTTATTATCCGGTGAACAAATTCGTGCTACTCAAAACTATTATCAAAGGTGCTTCCTTATTTGTTTTTTGTGCCTCGTTTGTTTTACTGTTGGATGGCATGTTTTTTTTTCGACTGGCTGCGCCTTCTCTCAAGCAGGTGCTAGATCAACAGCATTTGTCGTCACAACATCTTCGTTCAATGTTTCCCGCTTGGCTGGCTATGCTGGCAGTATCTTTTTCTTTCTTCTCGGGGGTTCAGCTTTATGAAACATTTAAGGGTCGAAAAAATAGCCCCAAATTATTTTCGGACGTGGCACAAACAGTCCGGAAACCAAAAGTGATCCACGGTTCGTCCTTGCTGACGGAGTATGATGTTTTTCTATTTAAGGAAGGGAACCACTCCAGGCTCCAGGACAAGCTGGGCGCGCATTTGTTGACAGTTGACGGCCAACCTGGAGTGTATTTTGCTGTTTGGGCGCCAAACGCGGAAAAAGTTTCTCTGGTCGGCGATTTCAACTACTGGAACCCTGAAACTCATCTGCTGGCGCCGCGCTGGGATGATTCAGGTATCTGGGAAGGTTTTATCCCCGAGCTTAAGGATCATTCGCTTTACAAATATCATATTACTTCCAAATATAATGGTTCTCGGATCGAAAAAGGTGATCCCTATGCCTTTTTCTGGGAAATCGCGCCGCGCACGGCCTCTATAGTTTGGTCGCTGGATTATCAGTGGGGGGATGATGCGTGGATGCGCCAAAGGCGCCAGGCAAATGCTTTGAACGCGCCGATATCAGTTTATGAGGTTCATATAGGTTCGTGGCGAAGGGTGCCGGAGGAGGGAGACCGTTCCCTCAATTATCGGGAAATGGCCCATCATCTGGCAGATTATTGCAAGCAGACGGGATTTACCCATGTTGAGTTCCTTCCGGTTATGGAGCATCCATTCTATGGTTCCTGGGGATATCAGACCACAGGTTATTTTGCGCCAACCAGCCGCTATGGCACACCGCAGGATTTTATGTACCTGGTCGACCATCTGCATCAAAACGGCATTGGTGTGATCCTGGACTGGGTGCCTTCGCATTTTCCATCCGACCAACACGGCCTGGCATATTTTGACGGCACCCATCTTTATGAACATGAAGATCCTAAACAAGGTTTCCACCCCGACTGGAAGAGTTGTATTTTTAATTATGGCCGCAACGAGGTTAAAGGCTTCCTGATTAGTAGTGCCCTGTTTTGGTTGGAGAAATATCACATCGACTGTATCAGAATTGATGCCGTTGCCTCCATGATCTACTTGGACTATTCCAGGAAAGAAGGGGAATGGATCCCCAATGAACATGGTGAGCGGGAGAATCTGGAAGCCATGCGCTTCCTGCAGCGGCTCAATAAGGTTGTTTATAGTGAACAACCGGACGTACAAACTATTGCCGAGGAATCAACTGCCTGGCCCATGGTAACACGGCCAATTGATATGGGTGGGCTGGGTTTTGGCCTTAAATGGAACATGGGTTGGATGCATGACACGCTCAAGTATATTTCCCAGGACCCGATCTTTCGCAGGTATCACCAGGATCAATTATCTTTCAGTCTCTGGTACGCTTTTTTTGAGAACTTCATGCTTTCTTTGTCTCATGATGAAGTGGTCCATGGCAAAGGTTCAATGTTTGGCAAGATGCCGGGCGACGATTGGCAAAAATTCGCTAACCTGCGGCTGCTTTATGGTTACATGTTTGGTCATCCCGGCAAGAAACTGCTTTTCATGGGCTGTGAATTTGGTCAGTGGAAAGAATGGTCCCATGAAGAAAGCCTGGAATGGCACGCGCTCAATTTTGACCCGCACCAGCAGCTGCTGCGCTGGGTCAGCGACCTGAATTATCTGTATCGGGCTGAGCCGTCTCTTTTTGAAAATGACTTTTGCCAGGACGGCTTTGAATGGATTGACTTCGGCGACCACCAAAACAGTGTCATCAGTTTTATTCGCAAAGGGCGCTCCAATGGTGATATCATGTTGGTGGTTTGTAATTTTACTCCAGTGCCCCGAATAAATTACCGGGTTGGTGTGCCGGCTGATGGTTTCTGGCAGGAAAAGCTGAATAGCGATGCCAGGGAATATGGCGGCAGTGGCTTGGGCAACTTTGGTGGTTTTGCGGCCGATTCGGTGCCAGCGCACGGCAGGCCTTTTTCTCTAAATTTAACGCTCCCACCGCTGGGAGTTGTTTTTTTTAAGAGTTCAGTAAGCAAAAGATGAAGGCGGCAATATTAGCGGGTGGATTAGGCACCAGGCTTCACCCTTTAACAGTTGATCTTCCCAAGCCAATGATGCCCATGGCCAATCGGCCGATCATGAGCTATTTAATGGAGCTTTTGGCCAGGCATGGTTTTGCTGACCTTTGCGTTTTGCTTTATCACCAACCAGAAGTGATCAAGGATCATTTTAAAGACGGGGGAGAATTTGGCGTAACCATAAAATATGTTGAAGCCACTAAGGATTTTGGCACGGCTGGCGCGATCAGGCTTGCTTATCCTAATCTTAAGGAGCCGCTGCTGGTTATTAGCGCCGATTTGATCACTGACATTAATCTGGCCGCGGCGCTAGATTTTCACCGGCAAAAAAAATCTCTGGCCACGATGGTGCTAACCAGAGTACAAAATCCGCTTCCCTATGGCATTGTTATTACTGATGATGAAGGGCGCATAAAAAAGTTTCTGGAAAAACCAACCCCGAGCGAAGTCTTCTCTGACACGATCAATGCGGGTATTTACGTGCTGGAACCCAAAGCGGTTGCTCGTATCCCGGCGCAGAAACAGTTTGATTTCAGTTGTGACTTTTTTCCGGCCCTGCTAAAAGAGCAGCAAATTATTTACGGCTATGTGGCCGAGGGATATTGGAAAGATATCGGCAAGATAGAAGAGTATCGTCAAGCCCATTATGATTTGCTTAATGGCCAAGTTAAGGTTAACCTCGAAGGGAATAGATATAAGCAAAGCAGGTTCATTGTTGGTGACAATGTTCAGCTTCCTGGTTCGGTGGTGTTGGAGGGGGTAGGGATGATTGGCGATAACACGCTTGTTGGCGAAAATGTGATTTTAATGGATACGATTATTGGCAGCGATTGTAAGATTGCCAGGGATAGCGAATTAAGGGCAACCATTGTCTGGCGCGGGACAGATATTGGTCCGGAAGCCAGGTTGGAAAAAGCCATCGTTTGTAATGACGTCAAAATTGGCTCTTTGGTTTATATTCAGGAAGGAGCGGTAGTCGGTGGTGAAACAGAGATTGGCTGCGAAGCGGTTATTTATCCCTTTATCAAGGTTTGGCCACGCAAAGTGATTGAGGAAAAATCGAGAGTTTCCCGTTCGGTTATCTGGCGGGAGCGCTGGACCAGATCAATTTTTGGCCAGCACGGCGTAACCGGTCTATGCAATGTTGAGATTACGCCGCAGTTTGCCGTGGCGCTGGGTGCGGCCTATGGCTCGGTTGTGGGTAAGGGGAGCATTATTTCCTGTAGCCGGGACAGCCACAAAGCCTCACGTATGATCTTTCAGGCCCTGATCTCCGGCGTTTTAGCCACGGGGGTTAATCTCTCTGACTTGGAAATGGTCCCTATTCCAGTTAACCGTTTTGAGGTGCGCTCGCTCAAGTCAAAAGGGGGATTTCATGTTCGGAAATCGCCTTTTGATACGGAGGTCATCGACATAAAATTCTTTGATGAGCGAGGTTTGGACATTAGCTCGGCGGTTGAGAAAAAAATCGAGCGTAATTTTTTTGGCGAAGATTTTGTCCGAAGCAATGTCAAAACGGTCGGCGAATTAACTTTTCCCATCCATAAAGTGACCGAGGAGTACCGGACAAGGCTTTTAGCGTGTTTGGATACCCGGGCGGTTGCCGGCTCAAAAATAAAATTGGCCATTGATTATGCTTATGGCTCCGCCGCGCAGCTTTTTCCTTCAATTCTAGGAGAATTAGGATTGAAGGTTGTTTCTCTTGACGCTTACATTGATGAAACTAAAATAACCAAGGACCGGAAAACTTTTGAAAAATCCTGGAGCCAAATGACCCAGATAGTAAAAAATCTGAATATTGGTCTTGGGGTTGTCATGGATACCGGTTCAGAAAAGATTTTTCTCTGCGACGAAAAAGGCAGGATGATCGATGGCAGCCAAGCGCTGGCCATGATGGCTCTGTTGACCTTGAAATTGAACAAGCATGCGATTATTGCCGTACCGGTCAAAGAATCCAAAGCTATTGATGAATTGGCGCGCCAATACAAGGGTAAGGTTATTAGGACCGGCAACAGCCCTCGGGCTATGATGGAAGTTGCTGAGTCTGGACAGGCGATTTTTCTGGGAGAGAGTCAGGGCGGGTTTATTTTTCCTGATTTCATGCCGTGCTTTGACGGAATGTATTCGGTTTGTAAACTGGTTGAATTTTTGGCCAGAGCGAAGGTACGGCTTTCCGATCTGGTGGCGGAACTGCCTGTTATTAGGCTGGTTAGCCTGGATATTCCTTGTTCCCAGGAAAAAATGGGTTTGGTGATGCGCTTTGCAATTGAGCAAGCCAGGAAAACCGAAAAAATAGAAATGATTGACGGCCTTAAGTTTTGGCAGGGCGACGACTGGATATTGGTCTTGCCGGATACCACGCGGCCGGAGATCCATTTGTCTGCTGAAGCCGCGACTGAAAAACGCGCGCGTTTGCTTTTGGCTAAGTACCAAAAAATGATTGAATCGATTAAGGAGGGAAAAATATGAAGATACTGTTTGTTTCGTCGGAGGTTGTCCCTTTTGCCAAGACCGGAGGACTGGCTGATGTGGCCGGCGCCTTACCCAAGGCTTTAAAAGAGTTGGGACACGATATCAGGCTCTTTATGCCGCGCTATAAAAAAATCGAGGCGGCCAATTTCGGTTTAAAGAAGGTTTCAGAGGAGATTTGGGAGGGAAAAATTCCCGGATCAGACGTTGTTATCTATTTTTATGAAAATGAAAAATATTTCGGCGGCCGTGAAGAATTGTACCAGGTAAAAGGTGTTGATTACGAAGATAACCTGGAAAGATTCGCGGCTTTTTGCCAGGCAACGCTCCGGCTGCCGAAAGCTTTGAATTGGACACCGGAAATTATTCATTGCAACGACTGGCAATCAGCCTTGATTGCCGCTTACGTTAAGCTCGGCAGTGAGCCGATCTATAGCCGGATCGGGGTTGTCTATTCAATTCACAATATGGGTTATCTGGGTCTCTTCCCCAAGGAAAAAATGCCGGCCACCGGGTTGGGTTGGGATCAGTTCTCTACCGACAAACTGGAATTTTGGGGCAAAATTGCGCTGTCCAAGGCGGGCTTTATTTACGCGGATGTTATTAACACAGTTTCACAGACTTATGCCAAAGAGATCCAGACCGAAGAATATGGCCATGGGCTGGACGGCCTGATTCGGCATCGCAGCCGAGACGTTTATGGTATTGTCAACGGCTTGGATTACGATGTTTGGAACCCGGCAACTGACAAAAATATCCCCCAGCGTTATTCCACGATTTCGCTTTTGGGTAAGGCGGCAAACAAGGCTGCCCTGCAAAAGCAGAACAACCTGCCGCAAAAAAAGGAAACTCCGGTGATCGGCATGATAACGCGTCTGGCTGACCAGAAGGGCCTGGATATTTTAGCCGGCGCGCTTGACGAAATCATGAAACTAAAATGCCAGTTTATTGTTTTGGGAACAGGTGACCCACAGTATCATGAGCTATTAACGCGGGCCAAGCAAAAATATCCGGATTACATCGGTGCCAACCTTAAGTTTGACGCCATGCAGGCCCAGCTGATCTATGCCGGCTCTGACATGTTCCTGATGCCATCGCGCTATGAACCTTGTGGGCTGGGGCAGTTGATCAGCTTTAAATATGGCACGATCCCGATCGTGCGAAAAACTGGCGGATTGGCTGATACGGTGCATAATTTTATCAGCAAAACAGGGGAAGGCGACGGTTTTGTCTTTCAGGAATACAGTTCGGCTGCTTTGCTGGATGCAGTTAAGCGCGCCATGGCTGCGTATAAGAAGAAGACGCTCTGGAAAAAATTGGTTGAGAAGGTAATGGACTATGATTATTCGTGGGGCACCTCGGCTAAACATTACCAGGAACTTTATGCCAGGGCTCGTAAGTAAAGGGGCTTGACTTTGTCATGACGGAAGATTAGAATTCTATTCGGTTGTTATAAGGAGGAATATATGCAAGAACAAATCGGGCGAACGGCGGGAAAAGTTTGGGAAACCCTGGGACAAAAAGGTGAAATTAATATGGAGATGCTGCCCAAAGTGATCAAAGAAAAAAGTGAAGTAACTTTTCAGGCTCTGGGTTGGCTGGCTCACGAAGGCAAGATCATTTACCATAAGAAGGGAGACAAAAGCTTCGTAGCGCTTTCGCTGCCTGAACAAGAGGTTTTTAAGACTGCCCATTGAGCCGATATGTATGTATCCATGGCCATTTTTATCAGCCTCCGAGAGAGAATCCCTGGCTGGAAGAGATTGAGCTTCAGGAGTCGGCTTATCCTTATCACGACTGGAATCAACGCGTAACCGCTGAGTGCTATGCTCCCAATGTTGCTTCTCGCATCCTTAATCACGACAACAAAATCATTAATATTATTAACAACTATTCAAAAATCAGTTTTAATTTTGGGCCCACTCTTCTTTCCTGGCTGGACAAAAAAGAGCCGGATGTATATTCCGCCATCCTGGATGCTGACATTTTAAGTCAGCAAAATTTTACCGGCCACGGTTCAGCCCTAGCCCAGGTCTACAACCATATGATTATGCCATTAGCCAATAGCCGTGATAAGGAAACACAGATTGTTTGGGGGATCAAGGATTTTGAATATCGCTTTAAGCGGAAACCCGAAGGTATGTGGCTGGCGGAAACTGCCGTCGATCTAGAAACCCTGGAACTTATGGCAAAACATGGCATCCGGTTCACGATTCTGGCGCCAAACCAGGCTAAACGGATCCGTAAGATAGGCAGTAAAAGCTGGAGGGATGTTAGCGGTGGACGAGTTAACCCCAAATCTCCCTATTTGGTCAATCTTTCGTCCGGCCAAAAAATAGTGATTTTTTTCTATGATGGGCCCGTCTCTCAGGACGTGGCTTTTGCCGGTTTGTTGAATAACGGCGAGAACTTTGGCAACCGGCTGGCCGGTGCTTTTGTGGATCAAGAAAATGAACCACAGCTGGTGCACATTGCTACTGATGGCGAGTCTTACGGCCACCATCACCGGAACGGGGAAATGGCGCTTTCCTATTGTCTATATCATATCGAGAATAATGGTTTGGCTGAGTTAACCAATTATGGCGCTTATCTGGCAGAGAACGAACCAGTATATGAAGCCGAGATCTTTGAGAATTCGTCCTGGAGCTGCGCCCATGGCGTGGAGCGTTGGAAAGCTGATTGCGGCTGCAATTCCGGCTGTCATCAGGGTTGGCGCCAGCAATGGCGCGCCCCGCTCAGGCAGGCGATGGATTGGTTAAGGGACGAATTGGTCAAGATTTACGAGCTGGAGATGTCGACACTGGTCAAGGATCCCTGGCGGGCAAGGAATGATTATATTGAAGTTATTCTAAATCGATCCGAAGAAAACAATGAACTGTTCCTGACCAGGCAAGCGGGCGCGAAACTTGCCTGGCAGAAACAGGTCAAGGCGCGGCAGTTGCTGGAGATGCAGCGTTATGCCATGCTCATGTTCACGAGTTGCGGTTGGTTTTTTGACGACGTTTCAGGGATAGAGACCGTTCAGATCATACTTTATGCCTCACGGGCTATCCAGCTGGCGCAAGAGATAAGCGGAATTAATTTTGAGTCAGCTTTTGTGAAAAAACTGGAACAGGCCTCGGGCAATCTGCCTGCTCTTGCCAATGGCGCAGAGGCTTACAAAAGGTATGTCAAGCCCGAAATCCTTGACCTTTCGAGAGTTGGTGCGCATTACGCGATTTCTTCCCTGTTTGAGGATTATCCTGCCAATGTCAAGCTCTTTTGCTACTGGGTAGACAAACAATCTTTTGAGCGGTTGGAGAAAAACAACGCAAAACTGGCGGTGGGTAAGGCACACATCTATTCCACCCTGACGGCAGAAGAGCTTGATGTCTGCTTTGCTGTCGTGCATTTGGGTGGCGAAGAATTTTTTGGCGGGGTCAATTATTGCGGCAAAAACGGCAATTTTGATGACATGGTTAAAAGGATCAAAGAAGTCTTTTTAACCGATGGCCGAGAAAAAGTTAAATCTTTACTTGACGATTATTTTATCCACAATAATTATTCGCTCCGACATCTCTTTTGTGATGAACAGCGAAAGATCCTTAGTCTGGTAGCCAAGCCGGCTTTTGAAGAGATTAAAGAGTCGCTGCGCCTGATCTTTGAGAAACATTACCAGACTATCCGAGGCATGAACAAGCTGCGGATCCACCTGCCGATGGCGCTTTATACTACGGCCAAATTTGTGATCAATAATGAGCTACGGCAATTGCTGGAGGCGGACGAATTTAATCATGCCCGTTTTCAAAAAGTTGTCGAAGAGTTCAAGGACTGGCCGATAAAACTGGACCGCAAAACCATTATCTATCATGCTTCGCTGGTGATCAATCGCCTGGTGGAAAAGTGTTTTGCTTTTCCCGAGAATATCAATTGGCTTAAGCAGGTTAATTTGACACTCCAGGTTTTTCTTGGCCCGCCGTTGGGGTTGAACCTTAATCTTTGGCGAGCCCAAAATCTTTATTTTAAGATTGGTCAAAAACTTTATGCCGTGATGTCAAATAAAGAAGCTAAGGGATCAGAAGACGCCAGTCGCTGGAGACAGGAATTTGATAGGTTGGGAGAATATCTTAAAGTCAGGGTTAGATAATGATCAGAGATCGTGGCAGCGGGATTTTATTGCATATTACCTCTTTACCGTCGCCTTATGGTATTGGCGACCTGGGCCCGGGGGCTTTTAGTTTTGCTGATTTTTTGGCTAAGGCTGGTCAATCCTTTTGGCAGGTTTTGCCGCTTTGCCCCACGGATTCGGCCAGTGGCAACTCTCCTTACAGCAGCAATTCGGCTTTTGCCGGAAATATCTTGTTAATCAGTCCTGAGCTGCTGGTGGTGGACGGATTTTTATCCCAAAAGGAATTGAAGACCGCGTCTGATCTTCCGGCCGATTGCTCCGATTATCAAGAGGCCATCCCATACAAAATCAAGTTACTGGACCTGGCTTATGATAATTTCCGTCGCGGCAAAAAACTGCGCCAGGAGTTCTCGGGTTTTTGTTTGGCCAATTCCTCCTGGCTGGATAATTTTGCCGTTTTTGTGGTATTAAAGACGAAGCGCTTTGGTTGGACTGCCTGGGGCAGTTGGGATAGCGCTTTGCGTGATCGTCAGCCGAAGCAGCTTGAGGCGGCCAAGCGGGAGTATGTCCAGGCCATTGAACGCGAAAAGTTCTTTCAATACATTTTTTATAAGCAATGGTCTGAATTGCGAAAATATTGTAATAGCAAAGGCGTTAAGTTGATTGGGGATATCCCGATCTATGTTTCTTATGACAGCGCGGATGTTTGGGAACACAGACAAATTTTTAAACTGGACGAGAACGGACAGTTAGCCGCCTTGGCCGGTGTGCCGCCGGATTATTTTAGCCGGACCGGACAATTGTGGGGTAATCCAGTTTATCGCTGGGAGGTACTTAAACAGCAGTCATATAAATGGTGGTTGCAGCGGCTGGAGCATAACCTGGGTCTTTATGATGTGGTTAGGATTGATCACTTTCGCGGTTTTGTCAGCTATTGGGAAGTACCGGCGGGAGAAGTAACCGCGGTTAACGGCCGCTGGGTCAAAGCCCCGGCAGAAGATTTCTTTGCTGCGGCAATCCGGAAGCTGCCGGACCTGGATTTAATCGCTGAAGATCTGGGCACTATTACCGATGAGGTCAAGGAAATCATGACGCAGTTTGGCTTTCCCGGCATGAAGATATTACTGTTCGCTTTTGGCGGGGACTTGAAAAAACACCCTTATTTGCCGCACAATTATTCTGAAAACTGCGTGGTTTATACCGGCACCCATGACAATAGTACAGTTAGAGGCTGGTACGAAAACATAGCTTTGCCTCACGAGAAAAAAAATCTGGCTGAGTACCTGGGCCATTGTCCATCACCTGGCCAGGTTAATTGGGATTTGATTAAACTGGCGCTAAACTCCGAAGCTAAGCTTTCGATTTTTCCGCTACAGGATATTCTCGGCTTAGGCAATGAAGCCAGGATGAATGTCCCCTCCCAAAGCCACGGCAACTGGCAGTGGCGGGTTTTGGCCAGCCAACTCGATCGCTCAATTGCCGAGCGCTTGCGGCAATTAACCATATTGTCCAAGCGAGATTGAATGAAGAAAAGATTGGATCAACTTTTAGTAGAGAAAGAACTTTTCGCATCGCGCTCAAAAGCCCAGGCCGCGATTATGGCTGGTCAGGTCTATGTTAATGGCCAGAAAAGTGATAAGGCCGGAAAACTTTTCTCTGCTGACGCGCGAATTGAGATCAAAGGAAACCTTTGTCCTTACGTTAGTCGTGGGGGGGTGAAGCTTGAGAGGGCGCTTGATGAGTTTAGGGTTGAAGTAAAAGACAAAATCTGCCTGGACATAGGTGCTTCGACCGGCGGATTTACCGATTGTCTGCTTCAGCGCGGCGCCGCTAAAGTTTATGCTATTGATGTTGGTTATGGACAGCTTGCCTGGAAGCTTCGTCAGGAGGAGCGGGTTGTGGTTGTTGAGAAAACTAATGTTCGACACCTAGTTCCAGAAAATTTTTATTCTCGTTACTCGTTACCTGCCTGCCGCCTGCCTGCCGGTAGGCAGGGGAAGGCGCGACCAATTACTCATTACCCAGCGCTTGCTGTTGTTGACGTTTCCTTTATTTCTCTGGCAAAGGTTTTGCCGGCGGTTTACAGCTTATTGGCTGACAAAGCAGAAATCATTGCTCTAATTAAACCTCAGTTTGAGGCGAAGCGAGAACAAGTTGGCAAGGGTGGGATAGTTCGGAGCGAGGAGATTCGAAGTGAAGTAGTTGAGAAAGTAAAAACTGAGGCCAAGGCTGTAGGTTTCAAGGTTAAAGGTCTTATCCAATCGCCAATCACCGGCGCTGATGGAAACGTTGAATTTTTGCTTCTTTTGACAAAAGGGGATATAATTTCCCTGTAATGCAACAGATCCTAATCTCTTTATTGGTCGGTATTCTTCTGGGCTTGTTTATTTTCTTTTTTATCAGTCAAGCGCGTCAGCGACAACAGCTGGCCAAAGCAGAGCCCACTCGTTTTTCAGAAAAGGAAGCGGAGGGCTTGCTTGGTCAAGCGGGTTATCGGATTTTAGATAAGCAATTTAAAGAAACAATTATTACCAATATAGACGGTAAAGACCATGTTGGTTATCTGCTGGCGGATTATACGGTTCAAAGGGATAAAGATAAATTCGTGGTAGTAATCAAAACGGGGGAAGGGGAGGGGGATCCCAATGAGCCGGTTTTTCGGAGAAAACTTATGGAATACCGGCTGGCTTTTAAAGACTACGGGATTTTGGTTTTGGATGTTGGCCGCGGCGAGCTGCACGAAGTTCATTTTCGCTTTCCTCATGAACGAAATATCGACTTTTTCTTTAGATTCTTAACCGCCCTGTTTATTGTTTTTGGCGTCATTGGTATAATCTGGCTGCTGATCAGCTTAAAGCTTTTCTAAGGAGGAGCCCATGACAACCATAGGAGTCATTTATAAAAAAGAAGATAAATTAATAGCCGGCACGGCCAGGCAGGTGATTAAAGAACTTGAAGGAAAAGGTTATACGCTCGACCTTAACAAGGCAAAATTTGTTATTACTTTGGGTGGGGACGGCACGATCTTGCGGGCCGCCAGGCTTTTGGCTGAAAAGAAAATACCAATATTAAGCATACACATGGGCGGGCTTGGTTTTATGGCGGAGATCGAACTGCATAAGCTGGATGAAGCTTTGGCGCTGGTTAAAAAAGGAAAATTTACCATTGATGAAAGGATGATGATGGAGGCCCAGGTTGGAGGCAGAAAAATGACCGCCCTCAATGACATTGTTATTTGCAAAAGCGGTATTGCCCGGGTTATTAAGCTTGAGCTGAAAGGGGTTGCCGAATACACGGCTGACGGCATGATTTTTTCTACGGCAACCGGCTCAACCGCTTATAATTTATCAGCCGGCGGCCCCATTCTTACTCCGGAATCAAAAAGCATCGTTGTTTCAGCCATTTGTCCGCACAGCATAAGCAACCGTTCTATTGTGATGGATGGGCCGATTGATGTTGTCTTAAACAGAGGGAAAGAAACACTCTTAACGGCTGACGGGCAGCACATGGTTCCGCTGCGTGAAGGGCAAAAAATCCGCATCCAGACATCAGAATTAAAGGCCAGATTTATACGATTGCGAGGTGCCAGGTTTTTTGAACGGATAAAAGAGGCTTTTGGTTTTGGGCCGAATGTTTAGTTTCCGTACACGCCGCTGTTCATGTCAGCGATCTTAGTTAGATCATCCACCAGCAGGAAGTAAACCGGGTTAGACAGGTTTGGTGCGGCGGTGATGGGGAAGCGGGTAAAGAGCGTTATCTTGTGCATTTCGGTGTGAGACAACTTCTCCAGGTAATTTATAAAAGCCTGTTTTTCAATTGTTTCTATTATTTTTGCATTATCCATTGTTCTCATTATACTCGCCTTAAATAATCGCCTTTTTGCCGGCTTCGCGCTTTAAAAATATATCTGAAAAGACTTTAACGAATTGACTGGGGGAAGCGACCCTTTCCCTCTCAATATGCATGGCATCTTGAACATAATTAGCCCGTTTAGCCTTCCCTTGTTGGCTAATTGAGACTACATCGTAATTGCTTTTATCTACATATCCTTGTTCCATTGTCTTTACCCCTCATATATATATCGACACATTCCAAAGAAAATTTCACACATTTTATAATTTGACTTAGAACAACTCTCATGATTACCCCCCCCACCAGCCTTCAGGTGGCTCAGGATTTACTTCTAACTGCATCCCATCTGGCCATTGCAAGCAGTTCGGGAAACGCGCCTCTCTCCAGGTAGGCGTAATTATGCCAGGAGAAAAGAAAAATTTACCATCTGTAATAAATTGAAAAACTTTAAAATCGGGAGCAACATGCAGGGCAAGAGTCATCAGAAAGCTTGTAACTGCTATCTCAGGAATGCCTCCGGTGGCGCCGCTTTCTGCATAGACCCCCCACACCTCAGTATCTTTTTCTCGCGCGGCCCTGAAAAGAAAGGCGTAGAGGTTAACAGTAGAAAGCATTTTCGCCGTAGACGACCAAATGTCTGTCATTTTTACCAGATTAACCTCCCCTGTCTGGGGATCCACCAGTTCACTAAAAGTTTCCGCCGTTAAAACAATCGTGCTTTTATAACCTGACTCTGCTTCTCTCTCAATACTCGTTTTGTTCGCATTAGAATTACCATCAAATCTTAATTTATGAAGAACAAAACCCCAAACTCCGGGCTGTGGTTCCTCTGACCCAAATATTTCTCCCGTAAACTTTTGCTCTCTTTCAGGTAAAAGTTTTTCCCGAGTAAGCCCGAGCTTCCGGGCTAAATCTATGTGCTGGAAGTCTCCCCCGTCTCCATGAGGGGTGGGTATTCCAAAAACAACAAGAGGAAAACCGCGCTGACAAGAGGAATAGAACCGCTCTTCTAAAGGCTGTTCCTTTTTCTGCTGATCGGTCGGCACCCTGGTAACCGGCAGAACGAAAAGCCCCTTAATTAATCCCCCCCCCAGGTCAGTAATACTCAAACCGGACACTTTTTCCGACAGCCGCGTTGTCATTTCATCTGGTTTACCAGCGATCGCTCGTTGGATCTTGAGATGTCTGCAAATGGGACGATCTGTTCTAAATCTACATGCTCCGGTAGAACTCATAGTAAAATTGCTCCTTCCTGCTATCAATATCGTTGACTTTTTAGTAAAATTTCATTTTATTTATGCTTGCCAAATCACGTCGATAAGTTGATGCAGAAGTGGCCGGACAATTGCTTCTGCGGTTTTGCCGTATAATAAATCTAGGTGGCTTAGCCCCGCGATGGCAAATCCATGCACTTGACTGGCTACCTTGCTCAGGCGCAAATAATGTAGATCCCTTTGACGAGAAAAATTGTGGATTCCTTTCTCCCTATGTTGATAGCCTGGGAATTGAGAAAAATCCAGGGCCTTCCCCTGGTAGTAGTCAGGTTGAATAAAGGCCAGATTAAGAGGCGGCGCGAGAGGGTCTAACGAACCTGTTAAGTGAAAAATCGGGATATCAGGAGGGATTTCATCTAAATGTGCTGAATAATTAAACCGGCCATTGCCCATTCTTCTGATGCCTTTGCCTGAGTAAACGGCTTTTAATAGCTGTAGGCCCACCCCAAGCGGGAAACTGCCTGTGCCTTTATTTGTGAAACTGGCCAGAAACTGTTTAGGATCATCGAAATTATCGGGATTTATTAGTTGTCGCGCAACTATAGTCAAAGAGGGGAGCACTTTTACCAGGCCTTTAGCGACATCGACTGGCACACTTTCAGCGCCAAATATTGGCAAGAAAATATTCAACATAAGCAGCGCAGGAAAAATTGGGTGAGAATTTTTGTCAAAGATCTTTGGGGAGCCAATCGTGATCAAACCTTTCACGCAATCTAACATTGCCAGGAAGGTGCGGGCTTCTGCAATTATAATTTTTATTTCTTGGTCAGGTTGTTTTCCGTTTGTGAGCGCGGCAGTGGTTTCGTTAAGAAAAGTTTCCACCTCTCTTCTGGTTTTACCTTTTGGCTCAAAGTCCGATCGCTTTCCGGATAATTTACAAATGTCCCTTACCAGAGAGTTGAGTTTATAAGCTTGCCGCACCAGCATAAATTCGGCAATCATTCCTCCCATGCTGTAACCCACAAGCACAACAGGTTTTTTAGTCTTTGGGCGATTGTATAAGAATTCCACTGCTGCCGGGAGGTCATTGCTTACTAGGGTGTCGAAAAAGCATTGCGCGTCAAATTCACCCTTGTTTTTACCAAGACCGCGTGGATCAAATAAGAAAGTCCAATTACCTTTGTCAGCAAGTTCCAGGGCCAGGGATGTCTCGGCGTCCAGATCAAACATGCCGCTATGACAGGCAATGCCAGGAATTAAGAGCAGAGAAGGATTGTCGTCATTTGTTTTAACTCGGTCTTGATTGATTATGCGCGTCACTGTCAGTGGTTTGCCGTCGCGAGTATAAACAAAATAGCCTCTTTCCATATAAGTTCCCCTGTCTAACTCACGAAAGGCAGCGCCGAAAAAACCTTTTGATTGATCAGCAAAAACATATTCTCGTAATAAATAATGCTTTCTGGCAGCGGCCAAAAAATCACTTTTTTGTTCCAGGGGAATGGTTAATTTTTCCAAGAGATCTTCGGCGTGATGCGGGTTGATAAAAATAGCCTCACCATAATTGTTAAAGAGCCCGGTGTGGGCTCCCCGTCTAATAATTTGGCGCACCTGGTCCAAAGGCAGGGTTCGACCGGTTATTTCTTTTACGACATGTTGGAGAGTTGGGGCCATGCGATGGGAAGTTTCTGCCTCAATTGCTTCTGGTGTCCGGACAAATGATTCGGGACGGCGCGCCGCTAATTTTGTTACGGCGGAGCGTCGCAATGTGCTGGCAGCGGTGTAAGCCAAATTTCCGGAACGCGCTGTTCCTCGAAAAACAGCTTCCTTGATTCTAGCTTTGCTTGGAATAAGTCCCATTGGTTATCTATCCAAACGAACCAATTAAAATTTCACCTAATTTTTTTGGGCGATATCTTGTGCTATAATCTAGGTCATGGAACGCTTCCTCAAGAGCCGTTACCGCATTGGCGAGAACATTTCTGAAAACCCCTTTAGCGTGACTTATCAGGGCAATTTTATTGGCACTAATAAGCCGGTAATTATTAAAATTTACAAACGAGGCACCCTCAACTCTAACCTGATTAACCGCATGAAGCAAAAAGTTAAGGAGCTGTCATGCGTCACCTACCACGGCATAGCTAAATTGATAGATGGCGACTACGGCTGGCAGGGTTTTTATTATGTTCGAGAATATGTCGAAGGACAAAGCTTGCAGGAGATCCTGAACAGCAAACAGGCAATTGGCGCTGAAAAAGCTCAAGTAATTGCCATAGAAGTGTGTAAAGCGCTTGAGGTTGTTCATGCCAAGGGGATTATTCACGGAGAACTTAAACCAAGCAATGTCTTTATTAGCTCTAAAGGGATGATTAAAATTGCTGATTTTGTAATTGAGGGAGAGATTAAAGAAGCTATGCCCCAAAAAGTCATCTCTATTATGGATAATGGTAAGTATACTTCGCCGGAGGAATTAACAGGCAGTCCGGCCAGCGTCTCTTCAGACATCTATGCTTTGGGATTAATTATATATGAGATGCTGGTTTCATCTTTATCGATAGAAAAGGGATTGGCTGGTTCTTTAAAAAGGGTCAAGAACGCAAATCCGATAAACAAAGAAGCGTTGGCGGCCTTTCCGAGATATCTGCAGGAGATAGTGGTCAAAGCTTTGCAGCCAGATCCGTTGCGCCGTTTTTTGAACGCAGGCGAAATCCGTGAAAGTTTGGAAAAAAGAAATATAAATGTGGCAATGATTGCCCACGAAGAATATATAAACCTTTTTGATAACACCGTTATCCGTTATGGCGAAGAAGATGAGGGTGGAGAAGCCGAATCTTTGGAAGATCTAGGCCGGGTTAAGCTTCGCTGGGGTAAGGAGAAACACCGCAACTGGATATTAGCCTATGTTCTGGCTGCTGCCATATTGTCCGGTATTTTATATGCCTTTGTGTTTGCCAGGTAACAAGATGAAAAAATATTTACCGCTAATTATAATCTTTGCCGTAATTACGCCTGCGCTGCTGGGTTATTTCTATGCTACTTATTTTTCTGCTATTCCCGAAGTGCTAATGCCGGACTTAACAGGCAAGACCCTGGAAAAAGCGATGATAGAATTGGATTTATTAAATTTAAAAGGCCGGCATGCGGGTAATGTTTTTGATCTGAAGTATTCCGAGGGCCAGGTCGTGTCTCAGCGGCCGGAGGCGGACAGAATGGTCAAAGCGGGCAGAATCGTTAGCTTGATAACCAGCTCTGGCAGGCAAAAAGTTGCTGTGCCGAATCTCCTGGGGCGTCCCGCGGATCAGGCAGAAGCTGTGCTGGTGGCCGAAGGGCTGCTTTTGGGTGAGGCAACCAGAGATTTTGTGTCTGAGCTGGATTCAGGAATAATTCTAACTCAGAATCCTTTACCGGAAGATGAAGTGGAGATAGGCTCAAAAGTTGATATCACTGTGTCGTCGACACAAGAGATAGACCAACCCTTTAAGAGAGAAGAGAATAATGACGATAAAAAAGAGAAAGAGGGAGGGTTCTGGCCATGGCAATAAAGATTGCCCCGTCTATTCTGTCGGCAGATTTTAGGAATTTGGAAGCAGCGATTAAAAGGGTGGAAAAAGACGGAGCTGACCTGATCCATATTGATGTGATGGATGGCCATTTTGTGCCAAATATTACGATTGGACCGTTAATTGTTAAGGCAGTCCGTAAAATTACAAAATTACCGCTGGATGTCCACTTAATGATTGAAAATCCGGACAAATATATTCCGGTATTTGCGAAAGCTGGAGCGGATATCATTACTATTCACGTAGAGGCATCAAGGAATATTGGCCGAGATATAGAGTTGATGAAGGACAATAATGTTAAGTCGGGTTTAGTAGTTAATCCAGCTACGCCGGTTGATGGTGTTTTTCCATATCTTAGTCAACTTGCCATGGTGCTTCTGATGTCGGTAAATCCGGGGTTTGAGGGACAAAAGTTTATGGCGGAAGTGCTGCCGAAGATTAGAGCGTTGAGAGCTAAGATTATTGATTCTCCACATTTAAATGTGGAGAATAATAAACCACCTGATATTGAAGTTGACGGAGGCCTCAATCTTGAAACTGCGCCGGAAGTTGTTAAAGCAGGAGCCAATGTTTTAGTCGCAGGGTCGGCGATATTTTATGATAAAAATCCCGCGTCCGTGATCAAGAAGATGAAGGCTTTAAAATAAGTGAGCTGGACCAAAGACGACGTTGTCTTTATGCGCAAAGCACACTCCCTGGCCAAACTGGCCGAGGGGCGAACCACTCCCGATCCTATGGTGGGGGCGGTTCTGGTTAAAGGGGGTAAGATAATTTCCATGGGTTACCATGGAGAAGTTGCCACTCCGCATGCTGAGGCCTGGGCCATCCAGAAAATAGGCAAAAAGGCTGAAGGTTCAACTCTTTATCTTAATCTTGAACCATGTTCGCATTATGGCAACAACCCTCCCTGTGCCGGCCTGGTTGCCAGCTCCGGCATAAAAGAGGTCGTTGCTTCTATGAAAGATCCCAACCCTTTAGTCGATGGGCAAGGTTTTAAGTTGTTGCGAAAACATGGGGTCAAAGTAAGGGTAGGGCTGTTAGAAAAAGAAGCTGAGCGGCTAAATGAAGTATTTGTCAAATATGTGACAACCAAACGACCTTTTGTGGTTATGAAAACTGCCATGACGATTGATGGAAAAATTGCCACGAGAACGGGCGTCAGCCGTTGGGTGGCGGGTCCAGAATCTTTGAATTTTGCTCATCATCTGCGCAATGTTTATGACGCGATTCTGGTTGGCATTAACAATGTTTTGATTGACGATCCCAGATTAACCACGCGGTTGGTTAAAAAAATTAAAAATCCTATCCGCATTGTCCTTGATGCTTACGCCAGAACACCTTTAAATGCCGCACTCTTAGGCAAAGAGGCACGTACTATTATAGTAGTGGGGCCTAACGCCCCGAACAAAAGGCTTGAGGCTTTGAAGGCTAGGGGCGTGGAAATATTAAGGATTAGAGCGCCAAAGGGGTTGGTTGATTTAGGAGATTTAATGATAAAACTTGGCGAAATGAAGATTACCAGCTTATTGGTTGAGGGAGGGGGAGAGGTTAATGCTTCTTTCTTAGAACAAAATTTAGTTGATAAAGTTCATTTTATTATTGCGCCGAAAATTTTTGGTGGCAGGGATGCGAAAACAGGGGTTGAGGGCTTAGGTGTTAGAGTCCCAAGCCAGGCAAAATGGTTGAAAGATGTTCAAATTGATAACTTGGGGAAAGACCTGCTTCTAACTGCCTATTTGTAACGCCTCATTGATAACTTCGAGGGCGTCTTCTACAACAAATGGTTTGTTGATAATTCCGTCAACCTTGTATTCTTCGCCAACAACCTTGATGACATCCTCATTCATGCCAGTGACAAAAATAACAGGAGGCAGCTTATATTTGGATTTAATTTTTTTCAAAAACTCAAAACCGTCGAGCTTTGGCATGTTAACATCTGCCAGAATGAGATTAAAAGAGTTGGGGTCTTGAATGAAAACATTAAAACCTTCTTCGCCGTTTAGTGCAGTGCTGACTTCAAACCCCTTATTCCTCAACATTTGAGCAACAATGTTGAGCATACTCTCCTGGTCATCAATCACTAAAATGCGTTTAGCCATATAAACACATTCTACGGCTAAGGCAGGGGAGAGTCAAGGGAAACGCCTAAATCTGTAGGAGCACGGCCCATCCCTCTTAGGATGGACAAAGTGGTGTTGATTTGTTTTTGTATGCTTTCCTGGTTGTGAGCACGATTCGGGTAAATTGAATAGTTTTTGCTAAATTGGTGTGGAGTAACGTTTAACATTACGGAATTGGTGCCGGCCATCAAGCCTTCTTCGCGTGCTTTTGGGTGAAGTGTTTCAAATCCAGTGGTAACCAGGATTTTTGCGTTAATCGGGTCAAATAAACGAGCTATGGCAAGAGTTTTTAAGACATCTTTAACTTCCGGATGAGGGCTTTTTGCTAAAGGGGTGCCTGGGTGAGGTAAAAACGGGCCAAAAGTATACATCTCTGTGTGTAATTTTTTAGCCAATAGAAGATCGTTTAATATGTCCCGCCTGGTTTGGCCTGGCAGGCCAATCAATCCACCGGTAATGATCAAATAGCCAAGCCTAAATGCTTCTTCCAGGTGTTTGATTCTGGAATCAAGAGTGCGGCCAGGATGGATTTGCCGATAAATTTTCTGGTTACTGGTTTCAAACCGCATTAATAAACCCCTGGCTCCGGCTTGATAGAGTTTTTTTAGGCCAGCCAGGCCAACTTCCCCGCAACTAATGAAAATTAAGACAGACCAACGCTCTTTTATGGTTTTGACAATCTCACAAAGCGTCTCAGCTGAATACGTCGAGTCTTCCCCGCTTTGTAAAACCAGGGTTTGAAAGCCGTATTTCTCAATGGCTTGCTTGGCTGCGTCATAAATTTCTTCTTCAGTCATACGATAGCGCTTAATTTCTTTGTTGCTTGCCGCAATACCGCAATATTGGCAGTTTTGTGAGCAATAATTAGAGAATTCAATGATGCCATGAACGCAACAGGAATTGCTCAGATGCTTTTGACGCAGGAAATTGGCGGTTTTAAACAGAAGCGCCAGCTCTTTTTTATCCTCAAGGTCTAAAAGATAAAGAAGGTCAGCTTCTTTTAATAGCATGTTTTCCAAAGCTTTGTCCAGAATAAAACTTAGTTTTTTATTGACGCCATATTTTTCCATGCCCACGCGAGATAAGCGTAAATCCAATTCTTGTAGTTCAAAAAAAGTTTCTTTCCAGACGGTCAGGATGGAGAGAGCTTCTGCTTCGGGGATCTTTTTGATAACAAAGCCGCCCTGGGCATAAATGTAGTCGCCAATTTTTAGGTCATCAAGCTCATTGATCGCGGTTTTTTGCTCGCCAAAGTATTCTATGGTGGCGATTCTATCTTTTATTTTTTTAACTTGTCCGGGTATGGTGTAACACATTGTTATTCGCAATCAAATGAAACTAATCTTATCTCCCTTGTCTGGCTTGGTTCAATTGTAACCTCAGCACCTTCGGCAATTGTGCCCTTTGAGTGTTCGGCAATATAATGGCGCAGTATTTCTTCGTTGATTTCTGTAAACGTGCCCATTCTCAAATAAATTTTGCAGATCTTTTTTGCTTCTTGCTGTTTCGCGTGTTTAAACAGGTCAGCTATTAGGTTTTTTATTAAGTGCATCTCATGCATTTTACTTGCCTCCCGAATGACACCCCGGACTAAAGTCCCCACATTTTAATGTGGGGTCGCTATCTTTCCAAGATTGTACTGGTGATTTCATCCACAATTTTTTTAACCTCCGGGCTTAAGCCCTCTCCCCAACCAACATTTTTTGGTTGTACGCCCAGAAAATATACCGTAGCTTTGGTGTCTTCCTCAATGACCCTGGCAATTATTTTTAAAGGGAAGGCGTGGGTGCTCAAGGTTGTGTCCGGGATGTGTTCGTTGGGTATTATCCGCGTTGCCCCAGCCTCCCCTCCAAAATCAGCCGCGTCAATAATTACCACTTTCTTTGGTTTTTTTGAAACCGCTTCTTCAATAATATTTTCCGGTTTGTTGCCCGCATTAATAATTGGACATTGGATATTGGAAATTCGACATTTCTTAAAGATGTGGGGACCAAGTCCGTCGTCAGAGCGCAAATCGTTGCCAACTGTGATTATTAATTCAGCGGTTTGGAGTAAATTTTTAAGGTCAGCGGTTAACAAACTTCACGTCCAGGAAGTGAGCCGAGCAGGAGAGGCATGGGTCGTAGGCCCGAATTAACATTTCCAGGGCCAACGTGATCTCTTCGTCTGTTTTGTTAAGGATTTCCGGCACGAGCTTTTTCATGTCGTGTTCCATATTGTTAATGTTTTGGCCGGTTGGAATAATACAATTGGCTTTTGCTATGATCCCCTTGTCGTCAACCTCATAATTGTGGTAAAGAATCCCGCGGGGGACCTCAACCGCGCCAACGCCAGAGCCGGCTTTGACCGGGATCATTTTGTTTTCGTTGAGGCCGACTACAATCGCTTCGTCATGATTAATGCCTGTTTGTTTAAGTGTCTCAATAATAGCGATTGAATCTTCGAGAGAGTGGATACATTCAATTAATTGAGCCGCGGTGTTTAAGTATGGATTAATACACTTTGGCTTGAGGCCGATAGCTTGAGCCGCTGCTTTGGCTTTGGGATGAAGCTTGTCAGCATTCAAGTTAAATCTGGCCAGGGCGCCTACGGCAAAAGAATCGCGGCTTAATTTACAATGTTTGGCGCTTGAATGCGGGACAACAAATTCGTTGGTCAGTACTTTATATTCTTTCTTGTTTTTTCTTATTCCATCAGTTGAGCCGACATCTCCCATTAACATCGGGTATTCATTGTTGTCGCTGACCAGGGCAACATACTCGGTGTCTCTTGCAAAAGCTGGAAATTTTAAGGTTGCAGCCAGCCCAACAGTAGCGTCCATGTCTGGCTTCAGGCCGTTTAACAGGTGAAGCATGTCGTCCAGGGCTTTTTCTGTCGGTAATTTTGTGAATCCACCGACAATTGATGAAATAGGATGCACATGTCGCCCAACCAAAACGTCACAAACATCGTTGCAAGTCTTTTTCATGCGCAGAGCGCGGCGCACGACCGTATTATGGCTGTTAATTAAGGGGACAAAGCTTTTTACCCCGAGTAAATCAGGGGCAACCAGGAGATAGATGTGTAGGATGTGGCTGTCCAGGTTCTCCAGATGGAGCAAGAGCTTTCTTAATTTTATTGTTTGCTCTGATGGAATAAATCCAATCGCATCTTCAGCCGCCTGGATCGAGGCCAGGGTGTGGCCGCAGGCGCAGATCCCGCAGATCCTTGAAGTAATGTGCTGTGCCTCAAAGATTGATCTTCCTTGGAGCATCCCTTCAAAAAAACGAGGAGCTTCGACAATTTGTAGCTGGCAGGTTTCTAATTTGCCTTCTTTAACATTAACAACGATATTGCCATGCCCTTCAACTCTGGTTAAATATTCTACATTGACCATTACGTTTCTTTTACTCACGATTATCATTCTCCCCACATTTATTGTACATATTCATTTTATTGGCAATTAAGTCAACGGAGAGACTGTATTTTTCTAGAATATCCTTGGCCCCTTTGGTGTTGGGGTTGGAGACCAGGCCACGGCAACCATAGCAAATGTTGCCGTGGTTTATGCACCAGGAGTTGCAGCCGGCCCGGGTGATTGGTCCCAAGCAGGCCACCCCCCGCTCATACAGGCAGATGTTTTCATTTAACTTACACTCAACGCAAACCGCATTGTCTGGCACGGGGCGGGGGAGCCCGGCTAAAAAGGCCTTTAAGACCGCAACAACTTCCGGTAAATACACAGGGCAGCCGGGGATAACATAATCAACTTTAACCACTTGATGGATGGCTTTTGTTTCTACGGTAGGGAAGAAATTGGCATCTTTACCGTAAACACTTTTGCGGATATCTTCCAGTTTATAATTATTTTTCATACCGTTAACTCCGCCAATGGCGGCGCATGAGCCGTAAGCGACGAGGGTCTTTGTGCGAGCTCTTAGTCTTTTAATATGTTCGATAGCCTGCGGGGTGGTAATGCTGCCCTCGACAAATACGACATCGAATTCGCCAACCCATTTTTCTGACATTACTTCGCGGAATTCAACAACATCAATAGCCCCCAGCACGTCCAGCAGCAATTCGCCCATATTGGCTATTTGCAGCTGACAGCCTTCACAGCAAGCAAAATCAAAAAAACTTACCTTTGGTTTATTCATTTTATATGGCCCCGCCTATGGCTTTGACTTTTTCGTAAGTAAAGACCGGCCCGTCCTGGCAGCAGTAGGTGTTGCCAATCTGGCAATGGCCGCATTTACCCAAACCGCACTTCATGTGTCGCTCGAGTGAAATCAAAATTTGACGTTCGGGGATGTTTTTATCCAGGAGCTTCATAATAACGAATTTGTACATTATCGGCGGGCCAACTACTACCGCAAATGTCCGTTCCGAATCAAGCGTTACGCCAGGAATGAGCGAGGTGATCAGGCCGACGTTGCCCTTCCAGTCCGGATCGGCCTTATCAACCGTGCAATTGAAATTAACATCCAGTCTTTCCTTCCAACCAGCTAACTCCTCGTGAAAGAGCATTTCTTTGGGGTTTCTGCAACCAAGTAAAATGTCGACCTTGCCAAAGTTTTTGCGGTTGCCTATTACAAAATTGATTAGCGAGCGCAGAGGGACAATGCCCAAACCGCCGGCGACAAAAAGAAGATCATTACCCTCTAAAATTCTGACCGGGAAGCCCTGACCAAAAGGGCCGCGGATGCCGACCTCGTCTCCGGCTTTCAATTTGTGCAGCGCTCCGGTTAATTTTCCGACCTTTCTGACAACCAGCTCAAAAGAACCTTGTTTAGTAGGGGAAGAGGAGACAGAGAGAGGAGCTTCGCCAATACCTAAAAGAGAGACTTCTACAAATTGGCCCGGGGCATGGCTTAAGTCCTCTCCCGGCAGTGCAATTTCAAACATCTTTTCCATGGATGTCATCTGTTTAACGCTTAGTATCTTGCCTATTTTAATTTGGTAAGGCGATTTTGTATTCATATTCAAAATGTTGCCGGCTTTTCGGCAATGGTACTTTGGCGGCCGGCGTTTGGGTTCTCCATCCCCTGTTCTTTAATTAAACTTACCAGGGTTTCTTTTAAATCTATTTTGGCCATACAGGCTCTGCTACAACGGCCGCAACCTGTGCAGAAAAACCGGGAAAATTTTTCTATCGGAAACCTAAATTTTCGGTAATAGCGATGTCTTTGGCGAGCGCCGCGCTCTTTACGGAAGTTTTCTCCCCCGGCGACTTTGGCAAAGGTTTCATTTTGACACGAATCCCATTGGCGGTAGCGGCGGCCGGTTGTTAAATCAAGATTGGGTTCGTCGATAACATCAAAGCAATAGCAGCTTGGGCAGACATTGGTGCAATTGCCGCAAGCCACACATCTTTTGTCTAAATCAGCCCAAACTTTACTTTGATATGATTTGTCAAATAATTCGGGGATTTTTTCGTGTTCAATCGGGATCTCGTTTTTCTCAAAGATCTCTCTTTTTTTCTGCCGTAATCGTTCCAGGGCGGCCAGGTCGGCTTTAGCTGCCAGGCTGAAAAGGTGTGATCGTTCGATGATTTTCTCACCCGCAGGAGTATTGACATGGAGAATAAATTTGTCTCCCAGATTGGTCATAAACAGGTCGTAACCTCCGTTGGGGGTATGGTTGTGAACTAATCTGCAGCTGGCGAATCTGTCACAATAAGCATTGCATTCATAGCCAATGATGGTGATAGCATTTTTGCGGGCAAGATAGTTTTGATCTTTTGGTTTTTCAGAAAAAACCATGTTTAGGCATTGGATGCCGGCTAAATCACAGGTATGGACACCAAAGAGCGCTACTTTTTCGTGTTCAACCACCGGATCCATGTTTTGGCCTTGGGTTGTGTCGTAGGTGGCCAGGGTTTCGCGTTGGGGCATAAAGTATTTTTTAGGTGGGAGGGTGGTGGGGATATAATTAAGCGTTGCCTGGATCCCATTCTTAATTTCGGTAAAAGCGTAATTATTTAATCCTTGCGCAACCGGAGCAACCACTTTTTGCTCCCGAGCTAAAAAGCTGATAAGATCATTAAGCTGGTTTTTGTTAAGCAGGTTATATTGCATGTCTTGTCCCAGTCGTATTGTGAAAACATTCACAATATATGTTACCGTCAAAACCTTTTCGTGTCAATCCCATTCTATATTAAATTGCCCCTATAGTTCAACCCAACCTTTGGGTCGGCTTGATATTTTGGTTTTATCTGGTAAAATGGAGAGACTATGGGTGAAGAAAATAAGCCAATTACAAAGGACATGACGGTTAACGATGCGCTAAAGCTAAAGCCCCAGATCGCCGGTATTTTAATGTCTAAGGGGATGCACTGCCTGGGCTGTACCGTTGCTCAAGGCGAAACCGTTGGTCAGGCCGCGGAAGTGCATGGCCAGGATGCGGATCAGCTGGTTAGAGAATTAAACGAGGCTTAATTATTATGTCATCATGGCACTGTCCTATATGCGAAAACAAGATTGATCTCCGGCATCAACCCCAAAAGGGCGAGAGGATCACCTGTCAAAACTGCTACGCTCAATTGGCTTTTTATGAGCATAAGCATAAGATTGTTATAGGCTGCGCTATTTGTAAAGAATCGATTTTTGATCCGACTGGCTGTGGCGAATGTGAGCGGCGCCATGAGAAGAAAAGAATCCTGGAAGAGGGGCGGCTATGAGTAAAATTGTTAAGATATATTCCACTCCCATCTGTCCTTATTGTAAAATGGCCAAGCAATATCTTACGGAAAACAACATTCCCTTTGAAGACGTCGATGTTGCCTCAAATCAGACAGCGACCCGGGAGATGATCTCAAAATCAAGCCAAATGGGGGTTCCCGTCTTTGATATTGATGGCCAGATCATTGTTGGATTTGATAAAACAAAAATCAAACAGCTTTTGGGAATTTAAGGAGTAATTAAATGGCAGTTACGATTGATCAAGGGTTATGTTCTGGCTGTGGTATTTGTGTGGACCTTTGTCCCGAGATTTTTGGTTGGGGAGCAGACAATAAGGCGATTGTTATCAAGCAAGAGAGGGAAGATTCCAATATTGAAGAAGTAGCTGACCAATGTCCAACCGAGGCAATTGAAGTTTAGTGAATTTTCCTAGAAAATTAGCTTATAGTTTTGGTGCTATAGCTACTACCCTGTCTTATCAGGCCTTTGCCACGTATATTATCTTCTTTTACGTTGATATTGTGAAACTCCCGGCTTATCTGGCGGCTATTGCCATGATGATCTATGCGGTTTGGAATGCTATTAATGATCCTTTGGTTGGCTATCTTTCTGACCATACGCACTCCAAGTGGGGCAGGAGAATCCCCTACATTGCTTTTGGCGCTATTCCGTTTGGCCTAGTCTATTTCTTTCTTTGGATCCCTCCTTTTACTGATATTGGCCAGGTTATCCCGCTTTTTCTATATTTTCTTTTCTGTATTTGTTTTTTTGACGGTTTTTATACAATTACCGTTCTTAATTGGTCCTCGCTTTATCCAGAGATGTTTCCCAGCTTAAAGGAACGTTCTCAGGTTAGTGCTTTTAGACAAACTTTTGGAATGTTGGGGTTGCTTCTGGGCATCGCTGTTCCTCCAATTATCTATGGCGCGGTGGGGTGGGGGATGATGGGCGCTATCTTTGGGGCAATTATCTCTTTTTCATTATTGATTTCTCTTTGGGGGAGCAAAGAGCATGCTGTATACAGCAAGGAAAAGCAGTTGGCTCTGTGGCCCTCTATTAAGGCGACTTTTAAAAATCGCTCCTTTTTAACTTTTGTCTTTTCAAATTTATTTGTACAATACACATTTATCATGGTTTTGGCGTCGATCCCATTTTTTGCTAAATATGTTTTAGATATCGGTTCTTATGAGACCGCGGCAATTTTAGCGGCAGCCCTTGTTGCGGCCATTCCCATGTTGTATCTTTGGGAGTTTTTTACCAATCGGTTTGGGGCCAAGGAATGTTTTATGGCCAGCATTATGCTGATGGGGGCTTCTTTAATCCCCTTATTTTTTGTTCAGACTTTTTTGGCCTGTCTTATCAGCGCTGTATTTATTGGTATCGGTTTAGCCGGCTTTATTTTAATTGCTGATATTATTATTTCAGAAGTAATTGACGAAGATGAGACAAAAACCGGTACGCGCAGGGAAGGTATCTATTTTGGCGTCAACACTTTTGTGGCACGTTTTGCCATTGCCTTAGAAGCAGCCAGTATGGGTTTAATCTTTTCCCTGACGGGATATAATCCATATGTGTATACTCAGCCGGCATCGTTTTTATCCGGGCTCAGGTGGCTCATCGCCGGTTTTCCGCTTGTGGCGCTGATTTTTGCTTTTGTGATATTATGGTTTTTCCCGTTGTCCGGCAGGAGGCTGGAAAAGATGGAAGCTAATGTTGAAAAAATTCATATTAAAAAGGGGGTGAATTAGATGGCAGCTGGCCAAAAAGCGGTAATTAACGAAGAACTTTGCACGGGTTGTGGAATCTGTGTTGATGTCTGCTCACAAAAAGTGTTGGAAATGGTTGATGATGTTGCGAAGCTGGTGAAGCCCGAGGCTTGTGACGGAAACGGCGAATGCGTAGAAGCTTGTCCCGTTGCGTGTATCTCTCTTAAATAATATCTTTGCCCCTACTTGCCTGCCCGCCTCGGCGGGCCTGCCGGTGGGTAGGGGGTTTTCTTTTAGCCTCTGTCGTAATCACGACACTTATTAGCCGACGACTAACGGCTTACAACTGACAACCACCTCCAATTTGCCTGTTATTATAATAAAAAATAGTTTTTTATTGTCGGTTGATAGATGGTAATTAAATTGCTACCTATGATGTGGTATGGGATTAGAAAGTTATCAACTAGGTAAACAAGGTGAAGAGATTGCGGAAAAGTATCTACTTCAGCAAGGCTATGAGATCCTCGAAAGGAATTTCCATTCGCAACAGGGTGAAATAGATATAATAGCCAAGCATAAGGGTTTCTTGATTTTTGTTGAGGTCAAAAGTTATTCTTATAGAAGTTATGGTTCTCCGGTTGGTGCGGTAGGAAAAGGCAAAAAACAGAGTATCATCCACGCGGCTCAAGCCTACCTGTATAAAGACAAGATTAAGAACATATATTCTCGTTTTGATGTGCTGACTATTTATAGAAAGTACGATGGCCAGACAATAATTGAACACTACAAGGATGCCTTTTATGTTAGTTAAGATTGCCAGTGCGGCGGTTTTGGGATTAGAGGCATATCAGATAGAGGTAGAAGTAGATTCCAGCAAGCGTTTGCCTGGACAGTCAATTGTCGGCCTGCCAGACGCGGCGGTCAAGGAATCACGCGACCGGGTGCGAGCGGCGATTGAAAATTCCGGTTTCGAGTTTCCGCCTGGATATTTCACTATTAATTTAGCGCCTGCGGATACAAAAAAAGAGGGTCCGCTTTATGATCTGCCCATTGCCCTGGGGATGCTGGCGGTTTCAGAGCAGGTGCCGATAAATAATTTAAACGGAGAAGTTATTCTAGGTGAGCTTTCTTTAGATGGTACAGTTCGCCCCATTAATGGAGTGTTGGCTATCTGTTATTCCTTAGGCAAAAAGCAAAAGAAGATTCTTGTGCCAAGGGCCAATGCCGACGAGGCGGCTTTAGTAGGGCACCTCGAAGTTATCCCAATTAATTCATTGCGGGAAGCGGCAGGTTATCTGTCCGGTAAAATCAGTATCCCGCCTCACAAAGTAGACATAGAAGCACTTTTTCAGCATGAACCTGAATACGGCATTGATTTTGCCGATGTTAAGGGGCAAGGACATGTTAAACGGGCCTTGGAGGTAGCCGCAGCCGGCAGCCACAACATTATACTGGTTGGCCCGCCGGGTTCCGGGAAAACCATGCTAGCCAGACGCATCCCCACAATTTTACCGCCACTTTCCCTCGACGAAGCGCTTGAAGTCACCAAACTATATTCAGTTGCCGGTTTACTTAATAGAAAAGGCGTTTTAATCACCGCGCGGCCGTTTCGCAGCCCTCATCACACAACTTCGGATATTGGCATTATTGGCGGGGGTCGGATCCCTCGGCCGGGAGAAGTCAGCTTAGCGAATCACGGGGTTTTATTTCTGGATGAGTTTCCTGAGTTTGATAGAAGTGTGCTTGAGGTTTTGCGCCAACCTTTAGAAGATAACAAAGTAACTATTTCTCGCGCCCACTCTTCCTTAACCTATCCTGCCCAGTTTATGTTGGTCGCGGCCATGAATCCCTGTCCCTGCGGCCGGCTGTATGATTTAAAACAGAATTGTACTTGTTCTCCTAGTCAGGTACAGCGTTACTGGAAAAAACTTTCAGGGCCGCTTCTGGATCGCATTGATATTCAATTAGAGGTCCCCCGGCTGAAAACAGATGAACTTTCAACTATGCAGCCTGGGGAGACCTCTATGATTATACGAAAACGCGTCAAGGCTGCCAGAAATATCCAGATAGAGAGGTTTAAGACAAGTGATATTTACTCAAATGCCCATATGAGTTCCAAGCAGGTTAAGCAATGTTGTGTCTTAGATAAGGAGGCAGAAGCTATTCTTAAAACAGCCATCGTTCATCTGAAGTTGAGTGCCAGAGCTTATGACAAGATTCTTAAGGTTTCGCGAACCATAGCTGATCTCGAAAGTTCAGAAAGCATTAAAGCCCAGCATATTGCCGAGGCAACGCAATACCGTTCGCTCGATAGAAACCCTTCGACAGGCTCAGGGTAAAAGGAGGTGAGGTCTAGTGTATCGCGTGGTTTATCAGTTACCCTTCAATACAATCCGAGAAATTTATATGAAAACCGATGAGTTGCAAGCTTGGTTGCGCTGGCATTGGCTGAAGGAACGTATTATTAGCTACGAAAAAATGTTCTAAAGCTTAATCTTGGCGCCGTGTTTGATTTTGTTGAGGACTAGTCCGGAGAGCAGTTTGGGATAGAAATAAGTTGATTTCTGTGGCATTTTTTCGAGTTTACTGGCCACAGCGGTTATTTCTTCAATCTTAGTGGCATTTAAGAAAAAAGCAATCTGGCAGCCTTCGTCATCTACCAGTTTTACGGCTTTTTCATCGTCTTTAACGTAAACAATCTTATCTTCGATTTGTTGGGCGATGCCAAGGATACGATCAAAAATAGTGTGGAGCAGGATATTAACGTCCAGATTTTTCCAGGCCTTTGGTTTATCTTCTTCCATTATCTCTTCGATAATCTTTTCATCTCTCAGAATTAATAAATAGTAACGGTATTTGCCCAAGTAGATCCCAAAGGCATGTTTTTCCAGTCCTTTTTTCTCCAGGTCATGCAATAGTTTTTTTCTGACGCTTACGGCTGATTTTTTGCCGGCTTTATACTCTTTTACGTCAAAAAACTGGCTTAAATCTTCAATAAATCTGATAGGGTCAAAAAAGACCAGATTGCGCAGCACTCGATGAATGGGGAGGACGAGCAAGCCTTTATCCTCTAATGAGGTAAAATACATCATAATATGATTATAAGCTTCTTCTTCTGAGAATTTTGTGTTTTTTGTCTTGAGTTCGTTCTTAAAACGCAGGGCGGCTTCATAACGGTGATGTCCATCGGCAATGAAGATAGTCTTGTCTTTCATCTCTTTGATGATTTTGGTGATGGAGGGCTTGCGGTCGATTCTCCAGATGCTGTGGGTAACATTATCATTGTCGGAAACTTCAATAATTGGCTTTCTTTTTGTGAACTTTTTAAGGACTTTGTTGATTTTACCTTTTTCGTCACTGTATAAAGCGAATATTGACTCAAGATTGGCAGAAGTGACGCGCATAAGCTGGAGCCGATCGAGCCTGGCTTTTGGATGTGTGTTTTCGTGCGGGAAAACCTTGCCGCGACCCATATCTTCCAGGCGGAGCAGGCCGATAAAACCTAAGCGCAGATATTTTTTTCTGTTAAAACTAAAACGCTGCTCATAAACGTAAAAAACAGGTTTTTCGTCCTGCTCAAGGATTTTGTGGCGCAGCCAGCCATCCAAGAAAGCGGCCGCGCGGATATATCTGTTATTGTGCTCGCTATCGCCAGGAAATTCTTTGCCCAAAATGAGCCGAATATAGTTAAAGTCATGAATTTCATAGAAGTTGTCCTGTTCCTCGGGGCTGATAACGTCATAGGGCGGGGTAAAGACCTCGGTTATCTTTTTAACCTTGTCCTTGTTATACAGGATACCTTCGAAAGGGAAAAGCCTAACCATGGTAGAATTATTATAGCATACCATGCTAAAATGGGCAAAATGAACCTCCAGCAAAGTCTAAATGGTGACATCAAGAAATTCTTGGAAGTTTATCGATTTCTTTCTGCGGAAGGGAAGGGCCAATTTGAGGCGCAGATGGCTGGATCTATTAAGAATCATGACGAGAAGACCAAAAAATTGTACCAGTCCCTGCTTCAATCCGCCAAAGACGGCAAGTCCATTAGTGAAGCTATTGAGGCAATGGGGAAAGCGGAGCCTCCGGCCCAACCTTAGCCGGCCCGCCCGTCGGCGAGGCAGGTAATAAAACCTCGAGAATCCGCTCCAAATCTTCTTTTGAATAATAGTTAATCTCGATTCGTCCCCGTTCTGGAGTGCCAAAAATCTTAACCCTAGTCCCCAATTGTGTGGTTAGGGTTTCAACCAGGGCATTGAGTTCTGTGTTCTGGGTATAAACCCTTTTGCGACCGCCTTTTTTAACTGCTGGTTTGTCCAGCGGCTTTCCGGTAACCAGTATTTCTACATCCCGGACGTTTAAGCCGTCCTTAACGATTTGTTTCCAAACCTCAAGCTGTCTGTTGGCGTCCTCAAGAGCCAGGAGAGGGCGAGCATGACCCAGGGATATCTCATCCATACGCAGGCTTACTTTAATTTTCTCCGGTAGCGATAGGATGCGCAGAAGATTGGTTATGGTCGAACGGCTTTTGCCGACCTTTTTAGCAACTTGATCTTGAGTCAGGCTAAAATCTTTGGTCAGTTGAGCATAACCTTCGGCTTCGTCCATAGGATTCAGGTCTTCCCGCTGCAGGTTTTCTATCAAGGCAAGCTCGAGTGATTGTTCATCGCTAAAATTCTTAATAATTGATGGAATAGTGGTTAAGCCAGCTATTTTGGAAGCCCTCAGGCGTCTTTCTCCAGCGATAAGCTCATATTTACCGTTTCTCATACGGGTTAAAATCGGCTCAATGATCCCTTGTTCCTTGATTGAATTAGCCAGCTCTTCTAATCTCTCTTTGGCAAAGGTGTGTCTGGGCTGCCGTGGATTTGCCACTATTTTGGCGATATCAATATTAATAATTGTCCGGCCTCCGCTGAAAACTGAACCCTGAGGAATTAACGCGCCCAAGCCTTTCCCCAAACCTCTTTTTGCATTAACCATTATCCAGCACCTCCCGACATAAATTTTCGTAAGCCTCGGCTCCTTTGGATCCAGGATCGTAGAATATTATCGGCTGACCAAAACCGGGTGACTCGGCTAAACGGATGTTTCGCGGCACAACCGTTTTAAAAACCTTATTGCCAAAGAATTTTCTGGCTTCCGCGGCCACTTGAGCAGAAAGGAGCGTGCGTGGATCAAACATAGTCAGCACAATTCCGCGAATCTTTAGCTCCGGATTGAGGTTCTCTCTGATAAGTTCAAGGGTTTTGTTTAATTGGCTGATCCCCTCCAGAGCGTAGTATTCGCACTGAATAGGGATAATTACTTCATTAGCCGCGACCAGAGCATTGACGGTTAAAAGTGATAGAGAAGGAGGGCAGTCGATAATAATTGTTTCGTATCTATCTTGAATTAACGAAAGGGCCTGCTTGAGCTTGAATTCTCTTTCTTCGAGAGGGACCAACTCTACCTCGGCGCCGGCCAAGCGAGGAGTGGAAGGCAGGACATCAAGATTAGAAATAGCGCTTTTTTGGATGACCTCTTCAACCGGGAACCCTTCTATTAAAACATCATATAAACAATTCTTGATGTTGGCGCGATCTATCCCTAAACCGACAGTGGCATTGCTTTGAGGATCAATATCTATCATCAGGATCTTTTTGCCAAAGGTGGCCAAATATGCGGCCAGATTAACTGTGGTGGTGGTTTTGCCAACTCCGCCTTTTTGGTTTACAACAGCGTAGGTGAGAGACATAATCGCATTATATCACAGGGCATTTTTGTTGGCTACGCCGGCGCGGCGGGGGTACTTTGCCGGAGTAGGGGAAACTTTTTTAATAATGATTAGGGACCTGACGATGTCTGATCCGGGCAGTATTACTTTTTTGATCTCTTGGAGTTCTCCGCCCAATGTTTTGATGGTGTTGGCCGCGACCTCAACTTCCGCTTCAACCTTATCTTCTTTGTAAGCGATAAACTGTCCGCCAACTTTTACAAAAGGAAGGCACAATTCGCTTAAGATGTTTAAATTTGCCACCGCGCGGGCAACTGCCAGATCAAAAGATTCTCTTTTATCTTTAGCGAGATCTTCCGCCCGCCCCCAAACGATGTCGACCCCCTTAAGATTTAATGTTGAAACAATGTGTTTCAGGAATTCTGTCTTTTTCTTGGTTGCTTCGAGCAGGGTGAGTTTTATTTCCGGGCAGACGATTTTTAACGGGATCCCCGGGAAACCCGCGCCTGTCCCTATGTCGATGACGGATTGCTTGGTCAAGCGGAGCGCTTGCCGCAGGGCCAATGAATCTTCAAAATGCTTAATCTTTATCTCTTCCGACTTAGTAATAGCGGTGAGATTGAACTTCTTATTCCAGGCTAACAGCTCTTGTAAATAGACATCAAACACTAGAAGGCTTGGCCAATTGAAAAGTGCATAATCCCCTCGCCAAAGGTCTTGCCGCCGGGTACGCCATAATCAAGGCGGATTGGTCCAAGGGGGGTGTTAACACGAACCCCCGGGCCCCAGCCGGAAATAAAGTTGCTGATGACCGGAGAACCTGTATTCCAGGCGTTACCCCAGTCTACAAAGAAAACGCCCTGGAAAAGCTCAGAAAAATCAAGACGATATTCAGCATTGATAATGAATTTGCGGTTACCGCTCTTGGCGGCGGCATCTGTAATATAATATCCGCGCACGGTGTTGGCTCCGCCAGCCCAATATTTTTCTCCGACCGGAATATCGCCTATGCCGACGCCTCCGCCGGCGTGTAAGGCGATGACCTGATTTTCTCGCACAGAATAATAGTGGTTGAAATCAGCTCCCAATTTGAAAAATGTCGAGATACTGCTGCTGTATTTCCAGCCCTGTTTTATTGAGTAGGAGTAAAAGACCCCCTTTTTGGGGTTGAGCCAAAAATCACGAATGTCATACGATAAGGTGAGGCCAACAGTGTCTGCTTGATAAGCCTCAAAAGAGGAAGCGCTGCGGGGAGAGACAAGTTCGCTACCGATAGTTCCGGTAAGATTGTAATAGCCAAAGAGAGGTTTGCCCAGGGAAACATCAAATCCATTATACACGGCATCCTGTTCGGTTAAGTAAATATCGCGGCCAATAGTTAACCATCTTCTAAAAGAAAAAGCCGCGTGATCGCCTAATTTATCCGGGAGAAACCAGGGATTGGTATATTTAAACTGGTAGGTGGATAATTCCTGGCCGGCTTGGCCGCGGATCATCAGGCCTTGGGCCGTGCCTAGAAGATTGTTGATGGAAAGATCCAGAAAACCGAACCAACCTTCTCTTTCGCCAAAGCCGCCTCCAAAATTGATAGTACTGGTGCGGCTCTCGCTAATTTTTAACAAAATAACTACTTTGTTGGGAGTGCTGCCGGCTTCAAAATTAGGGGTTACTTCGGAAAAGAACCCCAAATTAAAAATTCGGCGCAGATCTTCCTTAAGCGTTTTCTCGTTGAAGACGGTTCCGGGCTTAATATTGAACTCTCTTAGGATAACATAATCCTTGGTGGATTCGTTCCCTTCCAGTTTTATGGCTTCGACCACGCCTTCAGTGATTTTAAAGTTTAAGGTGTTGCTCTCCTGGTCCGTTTCAACATCCACTACCCGGGCTAAAGAATAACCCTTGTCTTTGTAAAGTAGATTAACCTTCTCAATGTCTTTTTGCATGCTGGTAAAATTGAGAATCTCACCTTTTTTGGTGGCAATCAGGTCAAGTATTTCGGCGGTGGAATAAACAGTATTGCCGGAAATGACTATGTTGTTGATTTTTGGATTTTCAGCCACTTGGAAAATTACCTTAGTTCCGCCAGGGGCATCCGTGAAGGCCACAGAGACATCGGAAAAGTAGCCTAGCGCGTATATTGCCTTAAGATCACCTTTTATTTTTTCCTGGAGCAAGCTGTCGCCAATGCGGCTGAAGACCACGTTTATGATTTCCTGCTCAGGAATCAATTTGTTGCCCGTAACTTCGATTACGGCAATGGTGGAAGATACGTCGACATTGCCAAATTGTTTGTCCAGGGTGCGGAAGGTTTGGGCTTCGGCAGAAAATCCCAGGAACAAAGCTCCAAGAATAAAACAAAACCCAATATTTTTCATTGTGTTACTTCCTTTTTACCAAAAAGAAAAACCAACCTGAAGAGTCATTTTTTGGTAGCCTATATTATCTTCCAGGTTGGGTGGTTCCCGGTAATATATTATAGACCAAATGGGGTTTAATTTATAGGTTAGTTTATAGTTTAACTTGTTCTCATTTTCAAAGCCGGAAGCAAATTGCAAATAATTAACATCAATGAAAAATTTGTCGAAAAACCCCTTGGCAAAACCGACCCGCCAATCTGGTTTGGCGATAATCAGTCCGCTGGTTTCCGTAACTCCCATGGCTTGGCGCACAGTTTTGCCTACATTGTATTCCAGGGTCAGGCTCTCGAGGCCAAGCCGATGCTCCAGCTCACGTTCAATCCCGCGAAAAAGTAGGGTTTGGAGACGACTGCTCAGATAGTCAGCAACAACAACGTTTGTGTCGATAGTTTCATCCTGGCTTACCCCGGTTAGAGATCTGATGAAGTCCGGCAGCAGCATTACTTTTATGTCTTGTTCGCTGTGACCAGCCGGGACCATCTCGCTGGGTGTTTTGGTCGTATCTTCGCTAAAACTATAAAAGCTGGTTTTTAAGCCGCGCTCTTTTTCTGCCGCTCCAATTACCCCTTGAAGATAAGAAAGAATAATTACTTTCTTGTCGACAGTTTCACCGCTGGCATCTTCCTCGGTGTTTTCCACCTCTACTTTAGCCACTATGGTTACGTCAGGCATGACCCCTTCTTTTCCAGACTCCCCGGTAAAGCGAGCGAGGTTGTCTTTCCTTTTTTCCGCATCGTAGGGAAAGAAACTTTTTTGCTGTTCGTTGGATAACAAGGTAAATTCACGGTTAAAAATATTAACCGTCCCCCGCTTTAAGAAGATTTTTCCCTTTAAAGAAGGAGCCAGCAGATCTCCGGTAATCTTTAACTCCTGGCCGATCATCTCTAGATTCATAAAAATATTGCTTAGATCCAAAGTATTAACATCTCCCATGATCGCGTAGACGTTTTTGTTCAGGTTGATGGATAAATCCAGCCTAAGTGGCAGCTTTTTCTCGTTGCCCCCTTTTTTTTGGGATAAGCTGATAATAGCATCGTCGATATTAATTTTTCCGGTCAACAGGGGAGCCCGGCTAAAGTTAAAATATAATGGACCGGTAAGCCGGGCTGCTTCTATTTCAACCTTTCCGTTATAAAGATTTGGCAAATCAATGTTTAAAACGGTTGGCGCAAAGTTTAAATCGAGAGAAACACTTGGCTGGTTTTCCAAGATATGTTTAAGGTCAATTGTCCCGGCTATGGACAGAGGGTTGTAATAATGTTTTGACGTTTTGCCCAGCCAAAAGCCGGTTAGGGATTTGATTTCCAGCAGCCCGTTTTTGATTTTGGCTTCTCCGCTGATTTCTTGAATCGCCGCGTCGATTGCTTTGACGTACAAGGCGGATTTATTAAGAAAAACTTTCCCGTCAATTTTTGGTTCGGCAAAATTGCCGCTAAGTGTGGCGTCAACAGAGGCTTTGCCTTCAATCCATTTTATTTGGTCGGTAAATAGATTAAGCATGCCAATGGCATTGTCTTTTAGGGCAACTTTCAGGTTGATTTTGCCCTGGGGGGGGAGGGTGATATCTCCAGAAATGTTGGAAGTGTTGTCACCCTCAACCACCGAAAGATTCTCGATGAAGATAAGATTGTTTTTTTTGCTCATGGCGAGCGCGAGTTGGTCAAAGTAAACGCCCGCCATAGTTACCTTGTTCCCGCTTAAGGTGCCGGAAAAATTTGGATTCTTAATTGAGCCGTCCACAACCGCATCCAGATTAATGGTGCCTTTGAATTCCTGGTCAAAAAGTACCTTCATGCTGCTAAAAGGCATGTTTTTGGCAGAGACGGTTAAATCAAGGGTGTTGTCAAAGCCATAATGGCCACGAGTTAATAATTTACCGTTATCTTTTGTTAACTCGAGCATGTTTATCGTTACTTTCTCGTTGGCCAGGGAGGCCTTGGCCCTTAAGGAGTCGAAGGTGAAATTTCTGAAATAGCCATTTTTAACTTCGCCGGCAAATTTGCCGGAAATGTTTTTAATTTTACCCTGCAGAGAAATATTGCCAAATAAATTTCCCCCAAAGATGTTTTTTTGTCGGGCAGTTTCTGCTTGTTTGGTCACGGCAAACAGGTCTTGCCAGTCATTTAGGAAGTTTTTTTCTTCTGGCTTGTCCGAGTAAAGTAAAAAGCTGTGCTGGCGGACAAAATTTTGAATTGTCGGCATGACCAGGGAGGCAAAACTGATTTTTGTCTTTTCTCCGGCAGTTTTCGTTGAAAATCTGCGGGCTATTTCGCTTTGGATCTCTTCCCCCATGGTGATAAGGTAGGAAATATCTGCCCCCATAATCTTTAGGGTAAGGTTAAGCTCACTCTCCAGCGGTTGATTCTTTTGCAAGGAAGCCAAGTCTAGATCACCTAAGGCGGCAAAGTTATCCTGGTTTCTTGAAACGCGCAGCGGTTCGATCAAAGTAAGTTTGTTCTGGTCATACTTTAGGCTGCCTTGAACGCTATCAAAATTAATACGGTTGAAGCGGAATCCTTGCAGCCAAAAACTGGTGGTTGCGACAGGTTGGTCGGTGGTTCCTTCAAGAATAAGGGTTAAGCCAAATTTGCCCTGGAGTAAGCCATACTTGTGAGTGAGTTTTCTAAAGTCGTAAGCATCTATTGTTCCCTGGATGCTCCCATTGATTTTGTCGTCTTTTTCGTATGTCAGGTCAAGAGAGAGGTTGGATTTTGGGGTTATCAGGGAGCCTTGCAGAGAATTTATGCGTCCGTCTTTCCAGAAAAAATCTATTTGGCTTTTGGAGATCGGGACTTCGGCTATATGTACGTTGTGCAGCTTAATTGTTCCTGAGGCGTCAAGGTCAAACAGGGAATCAACCGAGGTTATGTTCAAAAGCTGGCCGGTAATTTTTATGTCGATGTCAGAGGGGCCGATAGGGTCTTTGGCATCTTCGGGCAAGAGATGGTTTAAAATCTTTAAATCTTCCAGGTTTATTCTTTCCCCTTTGATCTCTAATTTAGTGGGGCAACCGATTCCTGTTTGTCCTGAAGCTTGAAGAATAGACTTGTTTTTAATAAAAAGCAGGTTTTCGACCTGGATTAATCCATCTTTCACCTTAAGCCTGCCTTGAGCCAGGTCAAATTCTTGCTCACCAATTTTACCTTCCGCCAGGCTGACCTCGCCGGAAGCGGTCAAGTGTTTTAGGGGGGCGGCCAGGAATTGGTCGTCCAGTTTCCAGCTCATGTTTCCTTCGAACAGGTTAATCGTGGCTTGCATTTTTCCCAGTAGCCCCTTTCCGGAAAGTGCAATTCCCTGAGCCCCGGCTTTGACGTCAAAATTTAAATCACCGGTTATTTTACCGGAGGCAATAATAGAGGCTGTTTTTGATGTGGCAGATAGGTTCTCCAATTCCAGATCGCCGTCTTTAACAGAAAAGCTGGAGTGGAGGGTATCTACAGGTTGGCCAAACAACATGGCTCTGGTCAGTTTGGTCTGAAGAATACCTTTGAGCTGGGATATGGGGCCGGATAGAGTTAACTCGCCCGCAGCTTGCCCCTCAATGCCGGGCGCATTTTGCGAAAGATTGGCAAGATTAAGATGCGCCAACTGCGCGGTAAGGGTCAAAAGCGGCAGGTGAGCGGTAAAATCAATTTTGCCATCACCGTTTATTTCCCCTTTATACAGATTAAGGCTTATGTTATTGATTTCGAGCAATTTATCTTTAAACGCAATTAAGCACTGCCCAGAAAGGGCTTGTCCATAGAACTTAGCTTCTTTTAGATCTATCTGGCCGCTTATTTTGGGGGAGGAAAAATCTCCTTTGAGTGAAAAAACCGCGCTGGCAAATCCTTTTAGGTCCAGGCTTCTGGTCTCTGGCAGAAAAGCGGTGAATATGTTGAGAGGGGTTTCCGCGAGGCTAATTCTAAAGTCTAGGTTTTGCTTGGTAAAATCAACCAGACGGCCATCTATTTTGACGGGTAAACCGTTGATTTCCGTGCTAAGATTCTTTAGAGCGAAACCTTCTTCAATAATGGTCGCGCTGCCAAAAGTTTTGTCAATTTTATATTTACCAAATCGGGCGCTGCCGTTATAAATAGATAATTCGCCAAAAACAGACAAGGGCCAACCTTTTAATTGTGGATTTGTCAATGTCATCGATAGGTCGGCTTGCCCTCCGGTAATTGTAAAAGTAGGATTATTTAGAACATAATCTCCCCACTTTTTCAGGTCAACTTTATTTGTATTGATGTCTATGGAATATTTACCCGTCTTATAATTGCTGTAGCCGGAAACGCTGATAGAGGTCGGCACATATTTTTCCTGGATGTTGCCCAAAAGTCTTATGGAGATCTTGCCATTTTTCTCGAAGCCGAGCCCTCCGTTAATTCCCGCTACTTTTTGGGAGAAGGTTTGTTTTTTCTTATTAAAACCGAGCTGGTCTTCGTAGTGGGCGGCGCAGTTTTTAAAAATAATTTTAGCCAGGAACGGAGGTGGGGGTGGGGCGCCCGGATCTGCCTTCGGCAGAAAATTTAATACATTAATTTTGTTGTCTTTATCCCTGATTATGGCAAATTCCGCTTCTTCAATGGTAATCCTGGAAATAGCGGGAACTACATCTTTTTTATAGGCAAACTCCACCGGATTGAAATTTACATATATTTTTTTGGCGTGAGCAAAATTGGGCACAACGACGTCGTGAAAAACAATCTGGCCGACGATTATTCCCTCTGTCTTGCCGATCTTAACCTTTGTTTTGAAGGCTTGTTCGAGCCCTTTGACGGTTTCGCTCTTGATTTTGCCGTAAACCGAATCTCGCCAATCTGCGGGAGAAAAGGCGGAAGAAAAAAGCGAAAGAGTAATTAAGCCAAAAAGCAGGGCGATTTTTTTCATGGTCTTAAAGATAAATATAACTTATGACCACAAAAAAAGCAACCCCGACGAAAAGTCAGGGTTGCTTCTGTTTTAGAGAAATAATTAAAGAGAGCTGGCTGTGGCGCTGCCGTCAGTCAGATTTAAGGTATAAGTGCCTGTAGCGCCTGATGTAAAAGTCAGGGTGGCCGAGGAGGTGCCATCATATGTCACGGTGCCAGCCACCGTTTCTCCATCGATGTTAACAGAGAAGGAAGCTGAGCCAGTTGGATAAATAGCGCCCAGAGTAAGATTTGCATAAGTCAAGGTTACCGTATAACTGGTTCCGCTGGAGGTGGCTGTGTAGGTTAGCGGTCCGTTTATCTTTTTGTTGGTAGATGAGTTGTAGTTTAAAAACTGAAGCGGGGCGGAGGTGCTGGTCCCCAAGCTCATTGAAAAAGACAATAGGGCAGAGGTGACCTCCAGTGAAGTGTAGGTTTCAAGGGTGCTTATCGTAGAGCTGGTCGCGGCAGCTAATGAAGCTTCAGTTGTGAGCTCGTTGGCGTTGGTGTCATACATCCTGAATCTATAAGCATAAGAATAGTTGTCCTTGGAGGTTGAATCAACTGCCGTCCACCAACCGCTTACGCGCGTCGGTGTTACGGCGCTGGCTTTCACTCCATTGCCTGCGACGCCTTTCAGGCCGGTAATGTTATCATCGATTCCCAGCCCTATCACACCAATGTTACCAACGTTCCCGGCCAGGGTTGCAGCTGGAACGGTTGGGGTGGCTGAGGTTGAACTAGTGGATGCACCACAACCCATTATAAACATTCCGGCAATCAGGACAAGGGATAAAATGATAAATTTTTTCATATTTCTTTCCTCCTCTCCTCGGTTCATCTTAGAAAGCTACGCCCGCGTCAAGGACGTAGGAGGTGTTTAGAGCGTTTTTATTATCAATAACGTTGGCAATCTCCAAAGTTACA
>Ga0155959_159_pt1 | contig 43238 bp, 42 predicted proteins | sample RifCSPlowO2_02_FD_107613 | JGI IMG/M metagenome (GOLD analysis project Ga0155959, IMG submission 107613) | candidate division WOR-1 bacterium RIFCSPLOWO2_02_FULL_46_20
AGTTTCGGTAAGGTGTTAAAAAATGTCCCGATGCTCCGGGTCAGATTTCGATAGGTAAAGAGTATTTTGGGGCCTTCGGCCAGGACGTTAAAATCAGCAATCCTTTCCGAAAGGATCGCACGGAAGCGAGAGAAAATTTCATCGACGCTGCGCGTCTCCCCTGTTTCCAAGCGACAGACCAGATCCACCTGACTTTGGTTGGCTAAACGCTTGTGGCGTCCGCCTATCTCAGCAATTCCTAAACCGGAGGCAATGGCGGCATAAGTAACTTCTTGAGAAAGACCAAAATAATCAGCGGTCCTAACCTGCAAATAGACGGTTGCCGTATCGCGATCAAAGCAAAAAGCAAAGGAAGTGTTGCCCTCGCTATGCTCCTTATAATCTGTATTGGCCAAACTGATTACCGGAGTGCCGTTTCCCTCGATATCATCAAGCACAAAATGACGCTGACCGGCTTCAAGAAGCAAACCTCTTTTGAGTTCTCTGCCCTTTAGCGCCGCCAAAAGAGGCGCGGCGTCTGTCGGGCGGCCTGGTCCAGAAAATCTTATATCACTCAACTGTCTTGTGTGGCCCCTGTAATTTACTGAAACAGGTCTTCCGGTAATAGTGGTCATAGTTTTTTCTCCTTATCTATATCTAGAGAGCTCCGAAAAATTGACCCGGTAAATCCAGGTTGTCAAGTTTACCCGCCTCTGGTGGGTCTTTCGGGCTCAGATATCTATCGATAGTCTCCCCCCCAGAATTTCACTGATTCTCAAATTCATCCAAGCAATTCTCGCGACTAGATTTAATCGCTTCTTTTGTCGTCAGTAGAGCGCTCGCACTCAACTGACGACGACCTGGATTTTATCGGCCCGCTGGTAAAGGAAAGCTACAGCAATGCCCATTATGCCGGTCGTGATCCCATCGATCCTCGAACTCTTTTCTTAATCTGTCTCTTGGAATTTATTGAAGGGCTTTCCGATCTTCAGGTGGTCAAGAAATTACGCAGGGCACCTCTGGGCGAAGAAAAATTCAAGCGGGCCTTTCCGCCGCCAGGCCAGGGGCCAGGCGCGACTCTCTGGAAGCTTACGTCAAGCGATTGGAAAAACTTGAAGCGGTCGCCAAATCGTTCCCTGGCGTTGAAAAATGCTACGCCATCCAGGCCGGCCGCGAGATCAGGGTTATCGTCCAGCCGGATAAAATTGATGACAACCGAATAATAAGGCTAAAGCTTTAGTTTAAGGTCCCGGGCCATCTATCCCTGCGGTGTTTTCCCTGGTTCTCCCCCTTGCTTCCCCTCCCTTTAAAATGTGAAGTTTCTATTTTGGGTTGACAGGGTATTGTTTTGGGTAACATGAGAATTCTCAAAATAAAGTGAAATTTCTCAATGACAATAACGAGAAATAAGAAATGAGCCTGCGAACAACACCAGTTAGAGCAAGGGTTTCAGAATTTCTTAGAAGAAGGACGTTGTCTAGCGCTGACAATCCGACGTTAGGAGGCGGTTCGCCACCCATACTGAAAGATTTAAAAGTACTGGTTAATACTTCTTCGGAAACAAACGCCCTGGCTGATATCACTAGGGCAGCAAGAGTAATAAAAAAGCTTTTTAAGCCATTTTTTGAAATAAGAGAATATCCGACCCCATTGGGCCCCGTAATCTGCTGCCAACCTGCTGGTCAGGCAGCCCCCATATTAATGGTTGCTCATTACGATACAGTTGTTCCTGTCTCACGGGCCGGTGGGTATAGAGAAGAAGGTAATAAGGTATTTGGTGCCGGCATTTCCGATATGAAAGCCGGCATTGCTATGGCAGCTGCCTTGGCCAAGCGATATAAAATAGAAGGGAGAGCCATCCCTTTCGGCGTAATTATTGTGCCGGATGAGGAAATTGGTTCGCCGGAATCGGCGCCGATCCTCCGAACGGTGGCACGTTCTTATCGTCTCGCTTTGATCTTAGAACCAGTATTCACAACCGGACAATATGTCATGTCGAGACGAGGCTTAACTAAATATAATATCGAGATCATTGGTAAAACAGTTCACACCGGACTTTCATATGAACGCGCAGATGCCATGTTAGCTGCGGCTCAAATTATTGTAGCTGTTAGTAAACGGCATGATCCGCAAAGGTACTTTTCAACAAATCTGGTGATAGACCCCCTGTCTTTGGTTGGCAAAATAAATGCTGTTGAGGGCCGGGTGAAACTAAGCGGCGAGATCCGAACAGGTTCTGAAACCGACCAACAGGGATTCTTCTCCTGGTTACGAGAGTTCATTTCTACAATTAGGATTGAAGGCGTCACTCTTCAGCTTGTTGTCCCGGAGAAAGGGCAATCCAGTCCCGTCACAGTTGGCGAAACAGCCCAGCGTTATGAACGAGTTTTGCAGGAAGTTATGACTGGCCAAGGTATTGCCCCTGATTGCGTCCCGGCACATGAGAGAGGAGCTTCAGACCTTAATCGCTTGACCAATGTTCTACCGGCGATCGACGGCCTGGGAGCTGTCGGTTTTGGCGCCCATTCAACCACGGAATGGATAGACAGATTGGCGTTAGCCGAACGGACTAAACTATTGTGGGAATTGACCAATCGTTTATCTATTGAGTTGTCATCTTGGAGCTCATGATCCCGCGCTTCAGATCCTCGCTCGCTTCCGCAGGCATTTTAGTGCTTTTTTGCCAATATCTTGGCGATAGTGCATGCCTTTGAAACTGATCAATGAAACCGCGCGGTAAGCATTATCAATCGCAAACTTGATTGTGTCCCCCAGAGCAGTAACGCCTAAGACCCGGCCTCCGGCGGTTAAAACTCCCGGTCCTTTCGTGCCCGCGTGAAAAACATACGCGTCTTTTAACTGACTAATCTTATCCAGCCCGCTGATGGGCAGTCCGGTCTCATATTTCCCAGGATAGCCGCCGGCGGCCAGCACAACACAAACCGCTGCCCTTTCTTTCCATTTCAAATTAACTGCTTGTAGCTTACCCTCTACTGTTTTTTCAAAAACCTCGACTAAATCAGATTCCAACCGCATCATAATAGGTTGGGTCTCTGGATCACCAAAGCGACAATTGAATTCCAGGACTTTGGGCCCTTGCTTGGTCACCATAATCCCGGCATAAATAACACCTTTGTAAACAATGCCCTCCCGCTTCATGCCAACCATAAACGGCTCTAACGCACTATTATATATAGTATCCATGAGTTGATCGGTAACTACAGGCGCCGGCGAATAGGCGCCCATGCCGCCAGTATTTGGACCTTCATCATTATCAAAAACCCGCTTATGGTCCTGCGAAGAAGCTAAAGGAACAATGGTTTCTCCGTCTGTTATGGCAATAATTGAGGCTTCTTCCCCCACCAAACATTCCTCAATCACTACTTTGTCCCCTGCCGCGCCAAACTCTTTGTCTTCCATTATCTGATTCACAGCCGCCATCGCCTCTTTGACTGTTTGAGCAACAATAACCCCCTTGCCTGCTGCCAAGCCGTCAGCTTTAACAACAATCGGTGCTCCTACATTATTAATGTAAGCAATGGCCTCTTTTGAATTGGTAAAGATGCCGGCCTGGGCAGTGGGAATGTCGTATTTGGCCATAAATTCCTTGGAGAAAACTTTACTGCCTTCAATTTGCGCGGCGGCCTTGTTGGGCCCAAAGATTTTTAGGCCCTTCTCTTCAAACAGATCAACAATCCCAGCCACTAAAGGCATTTCCGGTCCAACAACCGTTAAATCAATTTTTTTCTCTAACGCAAACTTTAACAAACCTTTGATGTCATCTATATTAATATTTACGTTTTCAGCTAACTCTGCTGTGCCGGCATTACCCGGCGCACAATAGATCTTTTTTACCTTGGGACTTTGGGCAATTTTCCAAACTAAAGCGTGTTCGCGGCCACCGGAGCCAATTACCAGGATATTCATGTTCTGGCCTCCCTTATGTCAACTAGAGAAAGTTGTGCGCTGTCGAACCCGTTCCACTCATTGGCTTCCAGGCGGTAAGCAATGTCATAGACCTTGTCATAAGACAGGCCGTCGGAAAAAGCCCCGAGACTAAACCCGATTGCCTCCAGCCCGTTGGTGAATTTCAATTTCAGGTGCCGGCCGTCTTTACCCACTTTACGCGCGTCAGCCACACTAAATTTTCTGCTCATAAAGACAGGCCGGGGGTTCCCTTCCCCATGAGGATCTAAAACCTCCAACTCCCTGGCCAAATTCAATGTTATATCGGCCGGATCAAGCTCTGCCTCAATTAAAATCCTGGGCGCCAGATCATTCAAAGAAATATAATTATCGACAATTGTATTAATTTTTCGCCTAAACTCGTCTACCTTATCAGCTTCAATTTCAAACCCGGCCGCCCCGGCATGTCCGCCAAAATCAATAAACAGATCGGAGCAGGCATTTAATAATTTATAAATATTAACGCCGGCTAACGAACGCGCTGACCCTCGACCCACCCCATCATTTAATCCGATCAAAATTGTTGGCCGATTATAACAATCAACAACACGTGACGCCACAATACCGATAACCCCGGGATGCCAATCATGGCCGACCAGCACCACCACTTTATTGTTTTTTACATATTCTTCGGTTAATTGAGCAAAGACCTCTTCTTTGATTTCACTGCCAATACCCTGGCGCCTGACATTTATCTTATTTAATTCAACCGCCAAGCCTTGGGCCTCAACATCATCATCGCTCAATAGGAGATCAACAGACTTTGAGGCATGCTCCAACCTGCCGGCCGCATTAATACGCGGCGCCAGGCCAAAATAAATATTATTGACTGAAATTTTATCCGGCAGTGAAGCAATCCTGGCTAAATGCTTAATTCCCAAACGCATATTTTGATTAATTAAACCCAGGCCAACCTTGGCAATAACACGATTCTCCCCGGTTAAAATCACAACATCAGACACAGTCCCCAAAGCGGCTAAATCAAGCAGTGAAGTTAAAAACCGGCTGTCTTTTTCTCCGGCAATACGCAGCAGCGCCCAGGCGAACTTAAAAGCCACCCCTGCCCCCGACAAATCCCTTGTTGGTTGATCCGCTAATTTTGGATTAACTATCGCCACAGCCTCTGGCAGCCGCCTGGGAATATTATGGTGATCTGTGACAATTACTTCCAGGCCAAGCTTGTTTGCTTCTTCTATTTCCTTAAAGTTGGAAACCCCGCAATCAACAGTAATAATTAATTTTACGCCCGTCTCGGCAATTTTTTTAACGGATTCCAAAGACAAACTATACCCTTCTCCATAACGGTGCGGGATATAGTATGTTGCCGGGATTTTAAGAAACCTCAAAGTATGCATCAAAATAGCCGTGCCGGTCACTCCGTCCACATCATAATCACCAAAAACGCAAATCTTCTCGCTGCGCTCCCTGGCTAAAAGCACACGCTTGGCCGCAGCAACAACATTGGGCAATTCCATGGGGTCGGAGAGATCTGCCAGGCGCGGCCGCAGAAAAGATCGGCCTGCCTGCGCCGTTTTTATCCCACGATTGATCAAAACCTGGGCAGTTAAAGGAGAAACGCTTAGCTCTTGCGAGAGGGTTTGGGACAAAAACTGATCCGGTTTATGCGATTGCCACAGTTTACTCATCAATAACTTTGAAACAACTTTCCCCAGCCGGTTTTGAGCATTTCCTTGACCCGTTTTCTGCCAATACAAGGCAACCAGTAATAATCATGGTAGAGGATCGAAGCAAGGTAAGACCACGGGGCCAGGACAGTGCGCAGCAGAAAATTCTCTAACGGTTTGAGCGGCCCCCAATAAATAAACTCCTGCCCCCGGCTGGCAAAAGTTGTCCTCTCCATCTTAAATCCAAAATTAACATTGGCAATATCTTCACCAACCACCTCAATCTCTTTAGGATCTCCAACGCCAAGCCCCGCTTCGTGAGCCAAACGAATAAATTTTAAAGACATAGGATCAAATCCCATCATCTTGGCAGAGATGGCATCAATGGCTACCTGGTCAGCAGAGGCCAGAGCAAAATCCTTTACGTAAGGGACCATACAACGCGGCCCGGGACCATCGCCGGCAAAGCTGCCATCCATTACGGCAAAAACCCCGCTGTGAATTTCTTTTTGAATGGTTAAGAGATCAACCAGGGTCTCGTGGATAACAGAATGGGTCCAGTGTCTTTTCTCATGCAACAGTCCGCCAAAGGCATTTTTCATTGCCCCGGTCATGGTCGTAAAAATATGCGTCTTCATGGTTGGCAAATGGATAATGTTTTCACCAATCAGGCGCCTGGGAATGTGGATCCCCTCTGGAAATATTTTATCCAAAACCAGCATTTTAGCTTTTGGCTCATATCTCACCCATTCTTCACCTTCGTAAAGGTGGATGTTGCGTAAACCGTATTTATCAAGAACAGGTTTATGCTTATTGGCAATTTCCCCTATTTTGGCCGAAACTACAACGGTGCGATTATGACAACCATGTATAAACTCTTTGCTATAGCCATCTGCCAGAAGTGTTTTGATAACCCCTTCCAGCTGCCAGGGGGTGGTTGAACAGGCCGGATAAAAGTGGTGCCAGGATATATTAATTTTTAAAGCGGTATCCTTATCCCTGGGCAGATACTTTTGATAATCTGCCAGATGCATGAGCTTTTGGTAATCATCAAGCACCGTCTCTGGCTTTATTTTTATGACAGCAACTTTAGAACTCATATTTTAATCCAATAAACGATTATAGCTAGAGCGGCAATCCACAAAAGAATATCGATAATTAGAGGAATGTCGGTAAGCAATATTTTTTCCGGACGACCGCCTTCATCTTTCTTATAAATCAAATAAAGATAGCGAAAAATACCGTAAATAACAAAAGGGATGGTGTAAAACAGGTTTTTTGTTCCAAATTTAATCACGGTATCCGGCCATAAGCAATAAATGGCATAAGCAACGATAGTTGCCCCAGCCACCACTGAAATCAGCTGGTCCAAAAGCTGTGGGTTATAATCTTTAAGGCTTCTCCGATGGTCACTCCCCTCACCAAGCGTAAGCAACTCATGTCTTCTTTTTCCAAACCCGATAAACAAGGATAATAAAATGGTGCATAGTATCAACCAGGGAGAAAGAGAGACATCAATTACAACTACTCCGGCCACCGCCCGTAAAACAAAACCGGCAGCAATGGCAAAGACATCAAAAATCACCATCTCTTTGATCAAAAAAGTATAGAGCAACATCAGCAAGACATATGAAAGCGCTACCAGGGCAAAAGCAGAATCAAGATATAACGAGGCGGGGATGGCAATGAACAGGAGAACCAGGGCCAAACCTAAAGCTTGCGGGAGCTTGACCTGGCCGTTGGCAATGGGCCTAAATTTTTTCTGTGGATGCTTACGGTCATTTTCCGCGTCTCTAATATCATTAACAATGTAAATAGCGCTGGAAAGAAGACAAAAAATAACAAAGGCAAATAACACTTTACATAAAAGAGCCGGATTTAAAAAATTGAGCGAAAAAATAAGCGCGGCAAAAACAAAAAAATTCTTGGTCCACTGGGCCGGACGCAGGATTTTGAATAAAGCTATCATTATCCCTTCTTGATCAGTATCAATTTCTGGCCATATTCTACCGGCTGGCCATTCTCAACCAGGACTTTAACAACTTTGCCTTTGACCTCCGCTTCAATCTCATTAAATAGTTTCATAGCTTCAACAATACAAACAACTTTACCAACTTCAACTTCGTCTCCTGCGTTAACAAAAGACGGCGCTTCCGGTGACGGAGCCCGATAAAAAGTTCCAACCATGGGAGAGGTAATGGCTACCAGGCCCTGATCTTCCGCTGCCTCAGCCGACTCGGCAGCCGGCATCACAAGATGGGCCGCAGGCAGATGGGTGCTGACCACTCCACCCTTTTCCCGCCGCACCTCGTATTTGATCCCGTTTTCCTCAATGGACAAACCAGAAATATCTTCCTCTTTAACCATTTGAATTAATCTTTTAACTATTTCCCAATCAGCCATAATTTATCACGTCCTTCCGAGATATGTACTCTCGTTGGTATTAACTTTAAGCAGATCACCGACGTTAACAAAAAATGGAACTTGAATCACCGCGCCGGTCTCAAGAGTAGCCGGTTTGCCGCCGGAAACAGTATCACCTTTAAAGCCAGGCGCAGTCTCCGTAACTTTTAGTTCAACCGTGGCGGGCAAATTAACATCCAGGGCCTCCTCCCCATAAAAAGAAATATTGATGACAAGACCCTCTTTGAGAAACTTGGCTGAATCACCGATCTTTGCGGTTGGCAATGAAATTTGCTCAAAAGTTGTCTGGTCCATAAAATAAAAGCTGTCGGAATCGGCGTAGAGAAATTGCATTTGTTTGTATTCAATGCGCGCCGGCTCCATCTTTTCTCCGGCATTAAAGGTCTTGTTTATTATCGCCCCGGTCCTTAGATTTTTGAACTTAATTTTAATGCTGGTCTGCTGAGCGGCTCTTTTCTGGTGAAATTCCAAACAACGGAAGAGATCATTGCCTATCTCAACAGTGACTCCTGCCTTTACATCGTTTATGGGGATAGCCATAGCCAAGACAGTATAGCGAATCCACCTCCGCTTTTCAAGACTACGGTTTCCACGATTCCCAATTGGCAAGAAGAAAAACGGCTGAAGGAGATCAATCCGGGAGTTGACGAGCATAGTTTCAGGGGGAAAGAATAAAATGCGGCTAAGAAAGTATCTTTATTCCCACACCAAAATACCCCACCGCTTGCGGTGGGGTTACCTTGTAGGCGAAGGGCGGGGTCTAATACCCCGCTCGAGCAGGTGGGGTTTTGGTGTGGGAATTTATTAAGAACTTAAGCGACTATATTCCGCTCAATGAACGCAGTATCTTAGCCTGGAGTTTTAGTATCTCCTGTCGCAGATCACCGCATGATCTTAATTGTCCGTTAGCCAAAGTCAGATTAAGCAGCATAGTTTCGCCAATACTTCTCTCATCACTCGGCAATAATTCTGTTGTGAAATCGGCCGCCTTACCCATTTCAGAAAGAGTACTCCCCCCAAGCCAGTTCAGATCCCCTCCTGCTGCTTTTAAATCAAACAATTCAGGACAGAAAGCCACCCAGGCGCTTAAAGAATCAAGCACCTTTGTTGTCTTAAGCTGGGCCGGCAAGTCTCTTGGTTCAACAAAAAATAGGCCTGGCTGGCGTTGGTCGACAGGAATAGGCTCTTCAGGAGACTTGGGGTCCACAAGCCCCGCCACAACCTGGATCGTGAGAAGATTCGGGCTAGTTCGTACTTCTCCAATATCACTGGAAAAGCCAACCAGGCCTTCCCACGATGTCCGCGCCAGTCTTCGCGAATACAGATCAAAACAATATCTTCCCAGACTTGGTCGAATGGCAGACAGCCATTTGGTATGATTAATAATTACGCTCATGTTTAATTAGTCCCTCCAGGTAATTTTGGCCAATTATTCATCGGCAGGTACCGCGAAAAATTTCAGTCTATTTGCTTTTAGTAATTTGTGGATTGCGCGCGGGAATTAATCAAGTGGGGCAATATTTTGCGGGGGTAAAGGCGGAGGATTTCCCATTTCATCTAAAATCGCTTCCACTGCTAATCTGGCAGCAAAAGCGCTTCCATATCTTTCCTCCTTATCACTTGCAGTCATTTTTTCAACAATAGCTCTGATCCTTAAACGAAAATTTTCCGCCAAACCACGAACAGGCTCCATCCAATCCATGGCTGGTCCATTCTCTGGTGCCACAGGCAGCCCAAAAGCATCCCCGGTTGACCTCCTGTAGATGGATTCCATCAGTAAGCTTGTTTCAGGGTAGAGGCGTTGATCAAAAGGAATATTCTGAAAAGGCCTTCGGCCTGTTAGTAAAAAATAGAGCGAAATCCCAGCACTATAAATGTCTGAGCGAGGATCTAGATCTTCACTTCTCGCCTGTTCAGGCGACATGTAGGTCGTTTTCCCGATTACCACGTTTGGCTCTCTGTTTTGATGCGCTATTCCGGTTCCCCAATCTACAATAGTCACTTCTTCAATCTCCAAACCATACCTGCTTACTAAAATATTTCTGGGGCAAATATCCGCATGGAGAATCCCCTTGCCATGGGCATATTCCAAACCTCTAAAAACTTGCCTGATAATATTTAAGGCAGCGATCGCGTAATCAGTAATTTCATAGTTTCCCCTGCAATCAATGAATTCCGCTAATTGCTTACCTGGAACAACTTCCATAATAATGTAATTGCCTCCATGAGCCATGACATCGACTATGGTATTATTAAGGCTTGTCTCACTAGGATCACGTCGGCCAAGAATCTTGTATGCCGCTATCTCCGCGGTTATCCACCTTCCCCCATCTACGCCCCGGTCAACCTTCAGAGCCACCTTCCTGTTTTCCCGCGTGTCCCGACAAAGAAAAACTGTTCCCAATCCACCCCGCCCAAGTTCACCGATTACTCTGTAGCGGCCATTAATTAGATCACCAATATTTAAGTTTGTCAGCGTATCTTCTGGCAGCGCGTCATAAACCTCAATCCCCTGCGCCCCAATTTCTGATCCGGTGGATCGAGCTTCACCCACATTATTTACGGCACCTTCCTCTTTCATCGTATCTACCAAAGTTTGCGTTAGTTCCATCGGGTCGACTTCTACCACAGGTGGCTCGCCAGAGGAGAGAGCAGGCCGATTGTGTCTTTGGGTAGGGCTTTGGGGTTTTGGACGGAACGTTGAAGGTCCTACGAATCTTGGTCTTGATATATTGGTAATTTCATAACTACTCATGTTTTGCTCCAATACTCTCAGGTACTTTCCGCTATATATATATCGTTAAAAAATGGAGATAATTTCAGTTATACGGGAAAAATATTATAATATTTTTGGGAGGAACTGGGGTTGGGGCGGCCAGGCTAGGTCGGGAAGTCAGCTTGACTGTCTTTTTCAAGTCGGGTAAAATGCGCCTGTGGCTATTCAAACTCTTGCCGTTATCATTTTGGCCTACTTTCTTGGCTCCATTCCCTTTGGTTTTTTAATTGCCAAAATATGGAATGTTGATATTCGACGCCACGGTTCGGGCAACATCGGCGCCACTAATGTTTTGCGTAATTTAGGCCCCATCCCCGGGTCGATTGTCTTTATACTTGATCTGGCCAAGGGAACTTTGCCAATTCTTATGGCCCAACCACTAACCCAAAACTACTGGCTAATTACTCTGAGCGGGGCAGCCGCCATATTGGGTCACACTTTCCCGATATTCTTAAAATTTAAAGGCGGCAGAGGAGCCGCCACCGGCCTGGGAGTCTTGTTAGGCATAGCGCCTGATGTTTTTGCCGTGGCTGTAATCTTTGCCCTTTTGGTTCTGTTTATAACTCGTTATATCTCTGTGGTTTCAATGAGTACGGCTATCTTGGTCACCAGTATTTTTTTTGTTTTGCAGCGGCCCCAGCCCTACACCATAGTCGCCGGGCTTGTGGCCATATTAATTATTGTCAGGCACATCTCCAACATCAAAAGGCTCATCAACAAAACCGAGCCAAAGATTGGAGCAAGCCGTGGCTAAAATATCAGTTATCGGCGCAGGCGCCTGGGGGACTACCCTGGCTATCCTCCTGGCTGAGAATAAACACGAGGTCTGCCTCTGGGCATATGAAAAAGAGCTGGCCCAAGAAATTGAGGAGTTTAGAGAAAACAAAAGATTTTTGCCCGGCTTCCAATTACCATCACAGATTCAAGCCACTAATGAGCGGGAGGAAACCAAAGATACGCAAATATATATTTTTGTTGTCCCAACCCAGCATCTAAGATCTGTGGCAAAGAGTTTTAAGTATATTATTCAGACCAATAGCTTGATTGTCTGTGCCAGCAAGGGGATTGAAGAAGGAAAGTTAAAGCTGCCGCTGGAAATACTGAAAGAAGAGTTAAAAACTGATAATCTGGCTGCTCTATCCGGACCAAATTTATCAAGAGAAATCGCCCAGGGCCTACCCGCGGCCACAGTCGTTGCCTCAGAGAAGATAGAAACCGCCCAAGCCGTGCAAAAAGTTTTGCTAATGGAACGTTTTAGGGTCTACACAAACGCGGATCCTCTTGGAGTTCAATTGGCTGGCGCATTAAAGAATGTTATTGCCATTGCCGCCGGAGTTGTTGATGGTCTGGAGATGGGAGACAATGCTAAAGCGGGTCTTTTAATCAGGGGCTTGGCTGAAATAACCAGATTGGGTGTGGCTATGGGGGCAAAGCCCGAGACTTTTGCCGGTCTGGCCGGCATGGGGGACTTGATTACCACCTGCGGCAGTAAATTATCCAGAAATCACTGCGTTGGCAAGCAAATTGCCAAAGGTAAAAAGCTCAACATAATTATGAAAGAGATGTCAGCCGTGGCCGAGGGGATCCCGACAACAAAAGCTGCTCTGGCACTGGCTAAGAAGCACAAAATTATACTGCCAATAATGGAGGAAGTTAACCAACTGCTTTTTGAGGAGAAAAGCCCGTCTCAGGCTATTACAGATTTATTGACCCGGGAGGCGAAGAGCGAATAGTTTTATCTTACCGGGAAAGCATCAAAACCCTATTTTTTTTCTGACAATATAAAGAGGTCTCTCTTTGGTCTCCTCAAAAACCCGACTGATGTATTCGCCAATTATACCCAAAAAGATTAACTGGATACCACCAATGAACAAAACCGCCACTAGAACTGAAGCCCACCCGGCAATGGCCTGTTGAGTGAAAAATCTTATATAAACAGCATATAATATATAAAGGAAACTAAATGAGGCGGCCACTAATCCCAAATAGGTAGCCAGCCGCAAGGGAAAAGAAGAAAAAGAGATAATCCCATCAATAGCAAAGGCCAACATCCGGGCCAACGAATATTTTGTTTTACCGGCTGACCGCTCTGCTGCCTGATAAGGGATAAATTCCTGCTTAAACCCTACCCAGCTGATCAAGCCGCGCAAAAATCGCGACCTTTCTTTAAAACTTTTCAATACATCAACAACTTTGCGGTCAAGTAAGCGATAATCGGCGCCACTAACCGGCAGATTAATCCTGGCAATTTTATTTATCAGCCAATAGAACAGGCCGGCGGATGTATTCTTAAAAACCCCGGCCCCCCTGGTCTCTTGTCTCAAGGTGTTGATAACCTTTGCCCCACCCCGCCACCTGTTTAATAGTTCGGGGATCAATTCCGGCGGATGCTGCAAGTCAGCATCTATGGTTATAACGGCGCCGCCCAAGGCAGAATCTAACCCGGCAGAGAGAGCAATCATATGGCCAAAGTTTCTTGAAAAACTTAGCGCTTTTACCCGAGAGTCCTTTTGGTTGAGTGTGGACAAAATCTCAAAAGAGCTGTCTGTGCTGCCATCATCAACCATAATAATCTCGTATGAGAGATTAAGTGGTTTTAAAACAGCGCTTAGACGATCGTAAAGCGCTTGAAGATTGCCTGCCTCATTGTGGATCGGAATAACTAGCGATAATTCAGGTTTGCCGAACATATCTATAATGAATTATACCAGAAATCAGGAGGATAAATAGCCCTGCCAGGCTCAAAGTTTCGCCCAAATAATTAAATTTTGTCTTGCCAAAATACAACCTGACTTTATTGGCATCAGGATAAACCAGCATAAAAGAAGGCGAAACCAAATAGATCTTATCTGCCCCTTCAACCCGCCAGTTGGGATGGTAGGAGACCTTGAGCAGGTGGGGGTAGCCGATTAAATTGGTAGTAAATCTGATTTCTTCGGCCCCAATTTGCTCATAAATCCGCGGCTTAAGCATTTTGAGCGGCTGTCTTTTTAATTTTACCAAACTGTCGCTTTTTAACGCGAACCTCTCCAGATCTTTGGCTGACGGCTCTTTTATATATACCAGAGGAACACTTAAAAACTCCGCCACTCTAAACCATTGATAAAAATCCCTCTTCCAATTGTCGGTGCTAAAAAGGATTGGTTCATTTTGCAATGGCACCACATAATTTCCACTATTTGTTGCCAGGCGATAGATTTCATAATCCTCAAAAGTTTTCTCGAGTTTTAAGGCCGAAATAGTTTTTGCCTGCTTTTTAGCCTCGGGACTGCGAGCAATATACTGAGTCACATTGAACATTTCAAGTAGCGGTATCGCTGCCGGCAAATTCAGGTTGGTATATTCATATTGAGGGAAAGGACCGGAATGGACCCTGGAAACGGCAGATTGAATATAAAAGACAAACGGCGAACTTATAGAAGACTGCATGTACAGACCTTCCAGTGTCTCCCTTTTGGCAAAATACGGCAGATTTTCAAAGGCCCTTTCCGAACCAAAAGCATTATGCGCCGGAGAATGCTCATAAACCACTCTCCCCTTTGGGGTTTTCGCCAAATAATTATTTATATCCTGAAAAAGCGGCCAGGTTTTCTTACTCTCAAACCCTTCATAGTTCCACTTTATCCAATCTTTGATAAAAGTAATATTTGGCGCCAGCCACAACACCGTCGTTAAAAAAACAATAAAAGGGATTAATTGAATCATTTTAATATCTCGAAGAAAAACCAGAATAAGGGTTGCTCCGAAAATAACCAGATACAATTGAATAAAAGGGACAAACCTGATATCCAACATGCCGATCTGAGGCGCAGCATAATACAAAACCGTAGCTGCTAAAATCACATAAGCAAAATAGATCGTTCTTTTATCAAAAAGATTTAATATAAAGGCCCCTAGACTTAAAGCAAAGAAAGGAATAATGGTGATGGGAATAACCATTAGCCAGGACGAAATATGCCACTTGGCCGCATAACTGGTAACATAAGGCAGGTTGCTTAAAAATGGAATAAACCAAAAAGATAATAATAAACCGGCCAAACCAAAGACCTTAAACAAATATATTATATTTTGCCAAAAGTCCTTTCTTGTAAAAAGAAAAAAACCAGCGATAACACCGGAGAAAACCAGGGTAAATCCATGGCTAAACCCCATTAGAAAAACCAGCAAGGCATTGGGAATAATCATATTTTTGTCCTCAATGCCTCTATACAGCAAACCAAAAAACAAGACCATTAAAGACAAACTTAAACTATAAGAGGACTCCCCAGCCAGAGTGCTTGGGATGTTACCCCCCCACATGGAATTCGCTTCCAAAAACAAAAATCCCAGCGAGAATACCGCGCCGATTATCGGAACAGGGAACCGATACTTTAATAAGCGGAACATAAAATACACACACACCGGCAGGAAAAACGTGCCGAGCACGGAAACGATCTTAAAAGCAACCTGCATTGGAATTAAATAACTTAAAACAACCATCAACAAATAGGTCAAAGGGAAATAATGGTAGAAAACTGGAAACCCGGCATAATTCCCCGGATCCCACCCCATGATCTTGCCTTGCGGCAGAAAAACTTCTTTTAAGTAAACTGCTGTCGGATAATGAGACGGGGTATCTCCGCCCGTGGTAATGGTTGAAGAAAACAACAAGGACGGCTTAAAATACGAAAAGAGAAAAACAAAAATAGCGGCCAAAATAACAAAGTTTATGAGATTATTTCTTTTCACTTCTTCAAGAACGAAAACCCAAGCTGATAAACAACGAAAAGAAAGATCAATAAGGCCAAAATCAGAAGAATATACCTATATTCAAGCCCAAGGATAGTTTTAATTTCAACAATTCGGACAGTTCCAGGCGTAATAACCGTATAGTGTAAATTATCTTTGGTGAATTCTGAAACAGCAAAAATCTGATAGGTGCTGCCAGCTAAAGCCGAGAAGTTTTCAAGTGAAAAGCCTGTCTCGCTTGTAGATTTTTTCTTAAGATCGAGCCTTACGGCACTCTCCCCTGCTGAAAGCTCTCCGGGCACTACCAGATGAGTTGTTACAGCCAAATCCTCGCTTCCTAGGTTCTTTAAGGATAAATAAATTTTCCCCTTCTTCCAAAAAGGCTCTGCTTGCATCTTGCCAAAGGCCTCGGCCGGCACATCCTGAGCGCGAGAATTGAAGGTTTGGGCAGTCAAAGCTGAAAAAGGATACTGGTTGGCGTCCGCATAATGCATAATCACCACCAGAGGATATTGTCCTGGCTGTTTTAACTGTAAAGGAAAGCTATAATAAGCTTTGTATCCTTGGTTGACGCCAAGCTCCTGCGTTTTATCGGCCAGAATCTTCCTGTCCACTACCCTGATTTCCGCTTGAACGTTATAGGCGGCTTCATCACCTTTATTCACAACCGAAACAAAAACTTTTAAAGTATTTACGTCAACCTTGGCGGCAACTGTGGTCTTTAAACTGATATAGGAAGCCGAAACTTGTGTCGCCAAACAAAGCAGCGCAAAGAATAAAGCTGCTTTTTTCATCCTGGCAACACCACTTTGCTAAAATCTGCGACCCTAAAGTACATTCTCTCAAGTGATTTTAAAAGTGCCAAACGATTTAGTTTTATTCGCTCATCCTTGTGCATAACCAGCACCTTGTCAAAAAACGACTCCAGCGGATCGGTTAATTTAACCAGAGATTGAACAGCCCTGGCCCATTCCTCTTTATTAATCGCCTCGCCAACTTCCCAATTTACCTTCATGTAGAGGTCAAATAATTCTTTTTCTTCCTTTTCAACCAGATCGGACGCAACAACCTCTTCGCACGGCACATCTTTAGAGATGCGTGCCACACGCTCGGCAGATTTTACAACGCCCGCGAACCATTTTTGACGCCCGGCTTGAGTTAAGGCTTCAGCTTTCTCAACCGCATCCAAAATATCATTAAAATTCGCCAGAGCCGCTTCAACTATGTCGTAGCGAATACCTTTTTCCAATAAAATTGGTTTTAACCTGCCGCCAATAAAGGCTAAAAGCTGCCGCTGGACCGTAACCGCCCCCCCACCATGTTCAATCAATTCATCCAAAAGAAGATCTATTTTTTTATCAAGAATAATTCGGATAATTCCGTTGACAGCACGCCGTAAACCGTAGGGATCTACTGAGCCGGTGGGTATTGCGCCAATACTAAAACAACCCACCAGGGTATCAAGCCTGTCAGCCAGGGCAACAACAATGCCTTCTATAGATTGTGGCAGTTTATCACCGGCAAATCTGGGCAAATAATGTTCGGCAATCCCCCGGGCTACCTTGGGGCCTTCACCGGACAACAAGGCGTATTCCCTCCCCATAATACCCTGCAGTACCGGAAATTCGTAAACCATTTTGGTTGTTAAATCGGCCTTGGATAACTGGGCGATACGCTTAATAGTTTTTAAACTTGCTTCATCACATTTGAGGCGTTTACCAATCCATTCGGCAAGCTTAATTACCCGATTCACTTTATCGGCCATAGTGCCAAGTTTTTCAAAAAAGGCAATTCGTTCCAGCTCTGCCAACCTGCCCTTTAAAGGCAATTTTATATCATCTTCAAAAAAGAATTTGGCATCAGCCAGCCTGGCCGAAATAACTTTTTGATTACCTTCGACCACCCCTTTATTCTTACAGCCATCCGTAACCACCACAAATTTGGCCTGAAGTTTGCCGGATTGATCAATCAACGGAAAGTATTTTTGATTCTTTTTCATGGAAGTAATTAAAACATCCTGAGGGATCTTTAAAAACTCCGCATTAAGCTTCCCAACATAAACAATCGGGTTTTCCACCAAATAAGTTACTTCGTCCAGTAAATCTACCTCAATTAAAGCGCTGGCCCCAATCTTTTGGGCTGCGGCTTCAACCATTTGCCTAATTTTTCCTTTCCTCTCCTCCTGATCAACAATTACGCCGAGCTTGAGAAGAAATTTTTTGTACGAACGCAGGGACAACCCTCGCGGTTGTCCGTTTGTTCGGACAGGGACAAGCCCTGTCCCTACATTATTTCCAAACCGATGAGAACTAGTTTTATTTCCCGAGGTTATCCCCGCCAACTTAAATTTAACAACTTTGGCTCCGCATAAAGCAACAATCCAATGGATCGGCCTGATAAACTTAAAATCAACGTCTCCCCAGCGCATGGCCAGCGGCTGACAGAGCGAATTAATGATCGCGGGAAAAATTTCAGCTAAAACTTTTTCAGTTGACTTGCCTTTTTTAACAATATTGGCAAAAACATAATTTTTGCCGCCAACGGTCTTAACAATTAAATCGTCTACGCTTACTTTCTGGCTGGCGGCAAAGCCAAGCGCCGCCTGCGTGGGCCTGCCGCTGGGGTCAAAAGCCCTGTCGGCCGGCGGACCTTTCACTTCCTCAGACAAATCAGCCTGTTTTTTGGTAAGGTCTTCAATAATTAAGGTCAAACGGCGGTAAGTTCCCAGGGTTTTTACGTCACTAAAGCTGACGCGCTCCTGTTGGAGTTTTTCTACGGCCTTATTTTTCAGGTCCGCCAGAAAATCCGGCATGAACCGCGCCGGAATTTCTTCACAGCCTATCTCAAGCAGAGCGTTCAACATACAGTTTTGCGCATCTCCTGGCTAATTTTCTGATTTTCAGGATATAGCCCATGCGCTCGGTTACAGAAATGGCTCCGCGCGCGTCAAGAATATTAAAAGCATGAGAACATTTTAAAACATAATCATAGGCAGGCAGTACCAATTCTTTTTTGGTCAATTCCCAGGTTTCTTTTTCATAAACATTAAATAAGGTAATTAAGGCATTAACATCCGCCGCTTCAAAATTATATTTTGAATGTTCCTGCTCCTGCTGAAGATAGATTTCTCCATATTTAACCTTGTCATTCCACTTAATATCATAAACACTATCAACTTTTTGAATAAACATGGCCAGGCGCTCAAGCCCATAAGTTAATTCAACTGAAACGGGCTTGCAAGGAAAGCCGCCGCATTCTTGAAAATAAGTAAACTGGGTAATTTCCATCCCCTCCGCCCAAACCTCCCAACCTGTGCCCCAGGCTCCAAGCGTTGGGGATTCCCAGTTATCCTCAACAAAACGGACATCATGTTTAGCGGGTTCAATACCGATAGCGCGCAGGGAATCCAGATAAATATCCTGAGAATCAAGCGGCGAAGGCTTTAAAATAACTTGATATTGAAAATAATGAAACAAGCGGTTAGGGTTTTCGCCGTAGCGTCCGTCGGCTGGACGTCTGACGGGATCGACATAGGCAACCTTCAACGGTTTTGGGCCTAAGGCTCCGAAAAAAGTGGCCGGGGACATGGTGGCCGCCCCTTTTTCAAGATCATAAGGCTGGCGAATTAAACAACCATAATCTGCCCAATATTGGTTAAGATAATTGATAATTTCTTGAAAAGAGAGCGTTTTCACGATACAATTATAACATGCCTTATTATGATTACAAGTGCACCCACTGCCAGGAAATATTTGAAATTCAAAAGAGTATGAATGATTCTTCTTCCCCCCAATGCCCTAAATGCGCTTCCCCTGCTCAACGTATATTTAATCTCTTTCGGACTATAGGCGATAGCTCTGAATCAGGCAGCCGCTCCTGTACTTCTTGTTCATCAGGAGCCTGCTCATCATGTGGAGGATAATTCTATAATGAAATTCACCCCCAACGAACTTCTATTCTGGTTTTTTAAAAACAAGACAAAAATTAACCTGGACAACCCTGCGGATCTGGACACCTACCTTCAGCAAGTATTAACACATGGCAAAACAAACGACATCAAACAGCTGCTTAAAAGAGTAAAACCCTTAAAGTTTCAGGAAGCTTTTGAGCGTACAAAAAAATTCCTGCCGCTTGAAGTAAAAATGTTCTGGGAGGACTTTATTGGAAATAATTACTCCGCTGCAAAAAGAAATCCTTAAGATTTTCCCTGAAATTGAAGATAGTAATGCTTTTTACCTGACAGGAGGAACTGCCTTAGCTGCTTTTTATTTAACGCATAGAAAAAGCAATGATTTGGATTTTTTTACGGGTGAAGAAAATATCCTTACCCCTTTCAGCTTTCGCCTCGAAAAAAAACTGCGCGATCAACAAATAAACACGGAAAGACGACGCGGATTGCATTCTTTTGTCGAACTTGTAGTAAACAAAGGCGACGAATCTACCCTTATCCACATCGCGCAAGATGCCCCATTCCGCCTTGAACCACCAATAGAACTTCCGGAATTTCCAGGGCTCAAGATTGACAGCCTTGTTGATATTGCCTCGAATAAATTGCTGGCTCTTTTCCAGCGGGCCACCTTGAGAGATTTTATAGATATATATTTCCTGATCAAAGAAAATCATTTCACGTCAGAAAAACTAATAAAACTGGCAAAGGAGAAGGACCCGGGTTTTGAGCTTTACTGGTTGGGCGTGGCATTTGAAAGGATCAATGTTTTTTCTTTTGATTCACCCGATATGCTGCTCTTAATAAAGCCTTGCGCCATGAAAGATCTCCTTTCTCTGTTTAACAATTGGAGAGCGGAACTTGCAAAAGAATTGCAATAACAAAACACCCGGTTGGAGGGTAATTTATGAAAGAGCTGATTAAAAAAGTTGTTGAAGGCCATAATTTAACCAGGCAGGAAGCCGGCCTGGCCATGGACACTATTATGGGCGGCAACGCTACACCCTCGCAAATCGCCGCGTTTATCACAGCTCTACGCATGAAGGGTGAAACGGCGGACGAAATCAGCGGTTGCGCTGAAAAAATGAGAGAACATGCAACAAATATTTTCCCAAAGCAGAAAAATCTGGTTGATACCTGCGGCACAGGCGGGGATGTTTCCGGTACTTTTAATATTTCAACAGTCGCTGCCCTGGTTGCAGCCGGCGCTGGCATACCAATAGCTAAACATGGCAACAGATCAGTCTCCTCCCGCTGTGGTTCAGCTGATGTGCTGGAAGCTCTGGGTGTTAAAATTGATATTGAACCCAAAAGAGTTGAAGAATGTATCAACACTATCGGCATCGGTTTTATCTTTGCGCCAAAATTCCACCAGGCTATGCGTTTTGCCATGCCCGGCAGAAAAGAGATCGGCATCAGAACCGTTTTTAATATTCTTGGCCCTTTAACCAACCCGGCCAAAGCCTCGGCCCAGGTGCTGGGCGTGTTCAAACCAGAACTAACAAAGTTAATGGCCGAAGTTCTGAAAAAACTTGGCTCAAAAGAAGCAATCGTTGTCCACGGCCTGGATGGTCTGGACGAAATCTCCATCTCCGACAAAACTCAGGTTTCTCATCTAAAAAACGGCCAGGTTAAAAATTATTTAATTAAACCAAAAAACTTTGGTGTAAAAAAAGCTAAAAGGACAGAAATCCAGGGCGGTTCGGCCAATGAGAATGCGGCAATCGCTTTAGCTATTCTCAATAACGAAGAAAAAGGCGCCAAGAGAAATATCGTGCTGATGAACGCGGCCGCGGCTCTCTGCGTTGGGGGCAAAGCCAAAGATTTAAAACAAGGGTTTAAATTAGCCGCCGAATCAATTGACACGGGCGCAGCCCAACAAAAGCTCAACGAACTGATTAAATTTACCAACACATAAGAGGGGGCAAAATGTTCATTAAAACAGAAAATCTGATCAAAAATTATGGCGAGAAAGCGGCAGTTAACGGGGTCTCCCTTGAAGTTAAACAAGGAGAGGTCGTTGGCCTGCTTGGCCCAAACGGCGCCGGCAAAACCACCTCATTCTACATGGTCGTTGGCTTGATCAGACCAGATGCTGGCAGGATCTTTCTGGACGACCATGAGATCACCAAACTTCCCATGCACCAACGCGCCCACCTGGGCATTGGCTACCTGCCCCAGGAACAATCTATTTTTAGAAAGCTAACCGTTGAAGAAAACATTTTGGCTCTTTGGGAATTAATGCCGGAAATGAGAAAAGCGGAATATGAGAAAAAGCTGGTTGCGCTGTTGGCTGAGCTGGGAGTTGCCCATCTGCGCAAACAAAAAGCCTTTACCCTGTCTGGCGGAGAGCAAAGAAGGGTGGAAATCGCCCGGGCGCTGTGCACCAACCCTCAGTTCCTTCTGCTGGATGAGCCCTTTACGGGAATCGATCCCAAAACAGTAAATGATCTGCAAGACATTGTGAGACATCTTAAAACAAAAGGGATCGGCATCCTAATCACAGACCATAATGTGCGCGAAACCCTGGCTATAACTGATCGTTCTTATATAATCCACAAAGGACAAATCCTGGTTGCGGGAGACGCTAAAACCGTTTCTCGGTCGGAAGAGGCCAAGAAATTTTATCTCGGGGAGAACTTCGAACTTTGATCAAAATCATTGATCGTTATATTCTTAGAGAACTGATTGAACCTTTTCTTTTTGGCCTGGGCGCTTTCACTTCCATCATGGCAGCCAGCATGATACTCTTCGAATTAGTTCGAGCTGTCATTTTGCGCGGCATGCCATTTTTGGTGGCCATGCAGATTTTTGTCTACCGGCTCCCGGGTATTGTCGTCTATATTTTTCCTATGGCTATGCTGCTAGCCGCCCTATTGGCTTTTGCCAGACTCTCACATGATTCAGAAGTTGTGGCTTTCAGAGCTTCCGGCATATCATTGTACCGCTTAATGATACCGGTGCTGGCTCTGGGGTTATTTGTTTCTTTGATTAACCTTACTTTCGCGGAAATCGTTGTCCCAAAATCCAACAAAGCGGCCAAAAACCTGCTGCTCGAAACCACCACCAAACACACGCCCAAGTTGCAAAAAAATGTCTTTGTGCCTGAGTTGGAAAAAGGGGTGCTTAAGAGGATTTTTTATGCCGAAACCCTGCGCGGCAACACCATGCGCGATGTAATCGTCCAGGAATTTACGGACGGAAAACTCACCCAGATTATCAATGCCAAACAAGCGACCTGGCGGAAAGAAACCAATGAGTGGACTTTTAACTCCGGAACCATTTATCTGATCGCTGAAAGCGGCGAGTACAAGCATTTAATTAAGTTTGAGGAACAATCAGTGGCCATAAAATATACTCCGGCGGATTTCTACATTGGCGACCGCAACCCTGAAGAGATGACCATCAGTGAACTGCGTGAATTTATCACCCTCAAAGAAAAAATGGGGGTGGAAGTTACCGACTTTAAATTGCAATTAAACATGAAAACGTCCATCCCTTTTGCCTCTTTGGTCTTTGCCCTGCTGGGCGCACCGCTGGGGCTCTCCCCTCGCCGCGCTTCTTCATCTGTCGGCCTTGGCCTTTCAATTATCGTTATTTTTGTATACTACATACTAACCTTTTTAAGCATGGCTGTAGGTGAGCTCAAATTACTCACCCCAGGCCTGGCCGCCTGGCTGCCCAATATCCTGACCGGCGGGATCGGCTGGCGTATTCTCTCCAGGGCCACTGTAAAATAATGTTCGCTTTTGGCATAAAAACAATCCTCACGCTTCTGCTCACCGGCGGGCTCATCGCTTTTGTCGGAGACTATATCGGCAAAACAATCGGCCGCAAAAAAATAACCATATTTAAACTAAGACCACGCCATACTGCCTTTATGATTACTATTATTACCGGGGTTCTAATTTCCCTGATCACCCTTGGCATTATTTTGGCAGTTTCCCAGAATACCCGCGTTGCCCTGTTTGGGCTTGAAGCGCTAAAAAAGACCTTGAGCGAAAATAAACAGGAGCTGGCAAATACCCTGAGAGAAAAAAAGAAGATTAACCAGGAGTTTGCGCTGGCTAATATATCTTTAGCCAAAGCCAAACTTGAGATCGCTGCACTGGAAACAAGCAAACAAAAATTAAGCGAAAAAATTGAGGCCTCTCGTAAAGACACCGTACTTTTTAAGGTTGGGGAAGTCCTGATTGTTTCTCTAATTAAAGCTGGGCCCGAGAGGCTCAAGCTGGAAAGCGGACTAAAACAAATCCTTTCCGCAGCCGACGCTCAGGTCAGAAGCTTTGGCATAGAAAAAAAAGATCATTTAATCTTTCTCCCACCCGAAGAATTTGAGCAGGCCATCGTTGACCTTCAGTTAAGCGACAAAGAAAATATCGTGAAAGTAATTGCCGCGCGCAACACCCTGTTCGGAGAAGAGGTTCCTGTGCGCCTGGAAATTTCAGAAAATAAATTGATCTATAAAGCCGGGGAAGCTATCGCCGAAACAGAAATTTCACCTTCGTTTCCAAATCCCAGGATTGAACAAGAGATAAAGAAACTCTTGCTCCAAACTCATCTCCTGGCCAGGGAGGTTGGAGTAGAACCAGATGCCAGCGGATCACTCGGAAGCCTCCCTTACGCCGAGATCCTCTCAGAAGCCAGGAAAATAAAAACCTATAAAAAAGAGCTCATCATTAAAACCATGGCCAAATCTGACATCTATGCGATTGGTCCGTTAAAAGTTGAGTTTAAGGCCTTTTATAAATGATTTTAGCCATTGACCCGGGTAAAATCAAATGCGGGCTAGCCGTGTTGAACGAATCCGGAAACGTCCTCGAAAAAAAAATCATCCCCAGATTGGAGATTTTATCCGATCTGCCGTTTTATCTGTCTAGATTTAGCATTGCCACGGTGATTGTTGGCCAGGGAGCTTTCGGTAAAGAACTGGGAAAAGAATTGGTAGAATTGGATCTAAAAATTAATATTGTTTTTGTCTCGGAAAAAAACTCTACCCTGGAAGCCAGAAAACTCTATTGGCTGAACCATAAACCACTAGGCCTGTACCGTTTTTTGCCCGCCTCTTTACGTGTTCCACCGGTTCCAATTGATGATTACGCAGCTATGATTCTAGGGTCGCGGTATCTCGAAGGTTAATATTTCCTGTTGATTAGGCCGGGCCAGGCTAAGCACCCTGCCATAGGGATCAATCACGGCAGAGAGGCCCGAATTGCCCACCTGAACAAAATAGCGACGATTTTCAATGGCCCTGAGAATGCCGGCATTTAGATGATAATAAGGGACAGACGACTTATTAAACCAGGCATCGTTGGTCACCAACAGAATAAAAGCAGATTTCTGGCTTACTTTACTTCGCATCAGTCCGGGAAAAACCGATTCAAAACAAATCGCGCCGGCAATTGTCAGATCGTTGGCTATAAAAGGCTGTTGGTTTTTACCGGGACTAAATTCCGCGTCATAATAGCCTACCTTTTTGAGCAAAGGATAAAGAATAGGACGAAAAGGTAAATACTCGCCAAAAGGGACTAATTTTTCTTTATTATAATGGGCCACAACCTCCCCCGCCGGAGACATGGCCACAATAGAGTTATAAGCTTTTCCCTGGGTATAATGTGGCGTACCAAAAACTAGCCAGGTCTTGGTCTCTTGACACAAAACCTTGAGACGGGGAAAAAGGCGCGCATCACGCAAAACATAGGAGAAGATTGCTGTCTCAGGCCAGACGATGATATCCGGCATAGCCCGAGCCGCTAATCTTGTCATTTTTTCGTGTACAGCAAATATCGGCATAACTTTTGTCGCATCTAGTTTTTCCATTTGATCAATATTGGCTTGAACAAGAGATAACTTAATCGTCGGCACAACATTTTTGGGTGGTGCCGGCATTTGATAAACTCCATAAGCGTAAATGACCAACAATATAAAAGTGATCAGCGTCAAGGAACCTGCGACTGAACGTCGCGGTTCCTTGAAAAGATTAACAACGGCGGCATTGAATAATACAACAAGAAAAGTTATACCGTAAACTGAAATAAGAGAGGCGATTTGAATCAGAGGCAATAAAGATACTTGAGTATAGCCAATATCGCCGGAAGTAAAGCCAAATGGCCCCAGAGCTCTAAACCATTCAACAAAGGTCCAGAGTGCGGCCACTATCACCGGGTAGGCAACACCGCTCACCTTTACCAAACGTAAAAGAAGTATGAACAAAAGAATAAAGAGCGTCTGAAACAGAGTAAAGACACCCCACCCCAACAATACCCACCACCCCGCAAATCGCAGCAGCGCCGTTATAACCCAAAATAAATCCAGTCCAAAAAAAAACAAACCAAAAAATAAACCGCACCACAGGGATTCTTTCAGGTTTTTCACCTTAGTTAAGGCTATCAGCAAAGGCACCAGCGCCACCCAGGCCAGCCAAAATAAATTGGCCTTGGGAAAAGACAGCGACAGAAGGATCCCGGACAAAACAGATAAAATTATATTCATTATTCCATCCTTATGCTACAGCCTAAAATATCCAGGCCGGCATCAAGGCTGCTATTCTCGCTATCATCAACATAAAAGACCGAGCCGGAAATTTTGGAAATATAATTATTAGGGCTGGGCAAATGATCCGCGGGTATTTTTGCCTGTCCAACCGGCCAGGGGACACTGACCAGGTCAAAATAGATCCGATCAGGAACTGCGGCGCCAAATATATCGCTTAATTGAAAAGTGAAAACAATTTTTGATTTAGTCTCGCCTAAAGTCGAAAAGACCTCCCGCGATATCGACAGATTACTGGCAAAAGGACCTTTAACCGTAGAATAGCCACCTGGATCAACAATAATATAGCCCGACCAGGTCAAATAAAAATTAGCATAGTAGGCTTCGGCACTGCCCAATTCCGGCGTCATCCCCGGTTCCAGAAACTCTGGCGCATTTTCTATTATGTCCGGTGGCGGCAGGGCGACTTTGTAACCTTCAATGGAGCTCAAAACCATGAAATAACGGTTGGTCTCAACCTCGAGAGTCCCCCTTAAGGTTACATCCACAATCATGTGGTCGCCATAGTCGACAATCGAAGTCACTGTGCGCGCACAGCCAAAACCAAACAACATGACTATAGCCAAAACAAGTATAATACTTTTATTTTGCATCAATAATGAAACACCGCGCCTTCCTGTTTAAATTCCTTCAATTCCTTTTCAAAGCCGTCAAAGTAAAAGCCCCGGCCGCTGGACATGCCAAACGGGTCGTTGGGCATGGCATCCAAGCTGAAAGAGACGCTGAATTCCTTGCGATAATCAGAATATGTGTATTTTAACTTCCAGCAATGCAGCTCTTTGACGATCATTATATCACGCACCTTAAACTGCTGAGTGCTGGGTTCATAAATCTGGCTGAACTTAAATTCCCATTGATTGGGCTGTCCTTCCAAGAACAACACATCATATAAAATACTGCCGGATTTTAATAAGCCTGTATTCATATCAGAAACCGTAGAAAAATTAAGGCTCAAATAGCTATAAGGCAATAAGTTTAAAGAATTAACCAGATCTTTCCACTTGGTATTTTCAATGTCCCAACCTGTCCTGGTATCCCAATATACGACCTGATTTGGCCGCAGCAGCCAATTCGTATTTACATCAAACCATTTGTGGGTTTGCCAGTTGTACCCCCCGTCAATGGTCCATCTAAAATTGCTCAGATAATAAAAAGTCATCTGTTCCTGAATACTATGATAACGAGTGCCCAACTGGTCAAACAAGAAGGGGGTATTCCCTTCACTAATTCCTTTTTTGTAGTCGATATCATTTCTAAAATAACTACCCAGATTAGTCCGCAAGCCCAAGCTTTCCCGATAAGCATACAGTTGATCCCCTGGAGCATATAAAAACTGGTCAACCCCCGCATTTAATACGGCCGTGGTCCCCATAGCCAGTGGAATACTTTTATTAATATCCAGGGTCGCCCGATAGCGCTGGGTTGAGTAATCGCGATTGGTCCCGAGCTGAGGCACATAGCGCACTTCACGGTAATGCCCATAGCCAAAAATCGGCCGCAAAGTAAAAATCTTCAGGTCAATCGGGTCGGGTGATACTTCAATCTCCGGCAGTTTTTCCAGAAATTGTTGGCCTTCGTCGCCGATATAAGTATTACCGTCAAAATCAATAAACCAGTTCTCCGTCAGGCGCCAGGAAAAGCCTTTTTCTCTGCCGGCAATCTCGATAACCGGCTCCAACCTCTCATCGCCCGGCAACCCTTCATCTGCCACACTATTATAATAATTGGCTTTGGTAGTCAGCACAACATTATCAGACCACAGAGGTTGTCGATGATAAAAGCGCTGTGAAGCCCGCAGCCACCTGGGGCTATTTTTGGCATAGTCATAATTGAAATAATAGTCGGTGGCACTCTTTTGGTCGGCTTGATTAAAAGAAAATGAATTTTTCCTTAAAAAAGCTCCCCTGTCATCCAACGTATTAAATTTTAAGTTCCAGCGATCCCTATTTTTATAATCCAGATCCAGCCCAAAGGTGGTTTGGTCCCGCCTGCCGGAAGGGACAAGATAGGTAGAAGTATAAGCGTGATCGAGCGTTAACTTCGTGTAGGGATTTATCTGCTTGGTGTGATTAATTCTGGTAACCCAGTCGGTTACGCCGGTATCCTGTTCGCTCAAAGTATAAAGGAAAAGCGTCCCCACTCCCAGGCCTAAAAGATTATAGCTGTTTTCTATCCCGGAACCTAAACCTTTGCTTTGCATAAGATCCAAATAAAGCAGGCCAAACGGATAATCCCAGGTGGATTTAAAATAATCACCCTCTACCGCATTATGGCCAATCACCCAGTTTTTTTTTGCTTTTTCCCCCAATGGATACACAATGTATGGCAGCCATAACACCGGCAGCTCACCGACATAAACAGTCGCATTAGTGCCAATTACTTTATCTTTTGGATAATACGCTATCCTGTGGGCCTTTACATAATAATGAGAAGGACTGTCATCACAGGTTGAAATTGCCCCCCAGTTACCCACCATTTTACCGTTGGCATCATTAATCTCATTAGCTTGAACAAAAAGGTTCCCTTTAATTTTGCCGGGAGCCAATTTGGTCTTAAAGTTATTGTAATGGGTAATTTCGGTATCAACATCATACACAACATAATCTGAAAAGGCTTCGTAATCTTCGGTCACCATTTTTACGTTGCCCTCAGCCGTGGCCACATTACTTTCAGAATCCATATAGAGTCTGTCGGAATAAATGGTAACTTTTTTTAATTTGACCTCAACAGACCCTGTGGCCACCACAATATCACTGCCTTCTTCATACTGCAGCTTATCTGCTTTAATATTAACGGGGATTTCTTCTTGGGCAAAAGCGGGAGCAAAAAGGCATAATGTCAAATAAATTCCCACACCAAAACCCCACCTGCTCAAGCGGGGTATTAGACCCCGCTCTTCGCCTACAAGGTAACCCCACCGCAAGCGGTGGGGTATTTTGGTGTGGGAATAAAGAAATAAGCAATTACAATAACGTGCCGAAGGCGCACCTTCATTTGTCATTTAAAAGTCATGTGAGCACTCTATGAATCAATCTTTGTTCCGCTATTTCGGTCAAAACATCAAAGCTACCGACTTTTTTATACAGATCCATAGCCTTTTCAATTTCATGTTTTAGATAATAAATATCACCGAGATTTAAGCAGACAGCTGAAAGCTGAGGATCAAGGCCATAGGCTGTTTCCAGTTCCAGCTGAGCCAGGTCGATTTGGCCAAGCAGCGAACAAATTACGCCAAGATTATTGCGTAAAATAACAGAGTTCGGCTCCATATGTACCGCCTCCTGGAGTTTAGCTTTGGCCTCGCTAAACTTTCCTTCATTAGCCAAAGCCACGGCTAAATTATTTAAGGCTACGGTAAATTTAGAATCTAACTGCGCCGCCGAGACAAATTCTTCAAGCGCCGCTTTATGCATCCCTTTCATAAAGTACTCAAAACCTGAACTATTATATTTTTGGCCAAAAGAGACGCTGACATCTTCTTTGCGTCCACTTCTGGTGGTCTTGGCTCCCCTTCCCCAAATAGCAATAATCTCTCGCTTCTCGGGCTGGGGAATAACCGCCAACAAGGCTTTGTGACGCATACTATTGAGACTGGCGGCCTTAAGATATTTAATCCGTCTTTTAAGGTTGCCAAAATCAATATCTTCCTGCAAGATGTCTTCATAGGTTTTCAGAGCCTTGTGGACGATACCCTGCGCCTCGTAGGCAGTGCCTAGATTAAAACGGACTGTGCGCGCAAAATCCGCGATCTCGGAGGAGGCGAACTCAAGCGCCCGATTAAACTGAGCGGCCGCCAGGTCAAACCTACCCTCACGACGATAAACACAACCTAAAAGATTGGCGGCGAAGGGTGCTCGAGCCTGATCTTTGAGCGCGATTTGTAATTCACGGATCGCCGCATCTCGTTCCCCTTTTTCAATATACATCTTAGCCAAATCAAGGTGCAGGGCAACCTTCCAGGGGTCCTCAACCAATTTTCCCTTCATTTTTTCAATTTCAAGATCAAGTTCTTTCCCTTTGGCTTCCTTGTATCGTTCTATAACTCGCAAGTCGTAAGGTGCCATTTCTAATAAGTCTTGCAAAACCTTAACCGCCTTGCGGCACAGCTTTAATTGAAAATATGCCTCTCCCAATAAAAGATAGGCGGCAACAAATTTTTTATCAATGGCAATAATGCCTTCAGCTTCAATGGTTGCCCGCTGGACTTCACCCTTAGCCAGGCAAGCGCGGCCCAGTACTAAACGAGCCAATAGTAACTGAGGATGAATTTTAATAATTTCCCGGCATTTGCGAATAACCGATTCCGCTGAGCTGGGATCAACCTCAATCATTTTTTCAAATTGGTTGAGGGCTTCCTTGATCTGTTTTTTATATAGAAAAGCTTCGGCCAGATAGGTGCGGGCCAAAATTTGTTCGGGACAAAACTCTAAGACCTCTTCATATCCACGCACGGCCTCTTCGATAAATTCCGGTTGGCTATTGGCCAAATTATGATAGCATTCTATGGCTTCGCTGAAATTGCCCTGGCGACGCAGAGACTCGGCCAAAGCCGAAGTGGCCTGAGGATGGTTGGGATAACTTTTTAAGACCGATTTAATTTTGGCGATAACATCGGCTAACCTGGTTGCGTCCAAGCGCACAATCTCCAGCAGTTTTTTAATGGCGGCCTCCGGGTTTAATGAGCGCATGTAAACATCGGCCAGGATCTCACGGATCAGGATATTGCCTTCGAGTTTTCGCAGCAACCCTTCCAGCCTCTGAACAACTTCACGCCCAACCTCCGGATCATTGGAAAACATAGACTGAAAACATTGGGCCGCCTTATTGTAGTCTTCGGTGCGGGTATAGAGCTCCCCAAGTGTACGTAAAATATGTTTATCTTCTGGTCGATAGTTAAGAATTTCTTCGTAAAATTTGATCGCTTCCTGGATCCGGCCCTTTTCCAGATAAGCACCGGCCAAAATTTCTGTTAAAGTAGTATCTTTTACCCCCTGTCGCAAAGATCTTTCAAGCAAGGCAATGGTTTCATCAATTCTGCCCTGTTTAACAAATATGCGGCCCAAGACATTACAGGCCTCCACGTTTTTTGGACTAACCTCCAAAGCTTCTTCCAGCTCTAAGATTGTGGCATCAAGGTTGCCTTGAACAACCTCAAACGCCGCCAGAGAAAGCCGCGGACCTATTTTTTCCGGCGCTTTGCCAATTTCTCTCTCATAATCCAGCATTACTTCAGACAAGAGGCGCGGACAGAGCTGCACTGCCTGACTATAATGATTTTTGGCCAGTTTATAATAACCTTCTTCAAGATAATATCTGCCCACAGCCTTCAAAGCCTGCGGGTTATTGGGATCTTTTCTGATCGCTTCTTTGATGTTCTCTAAATTCCTCATTTAAACCAGCCTTCCCAAAAAAGCAGCAACCCACCAACGGCAGTAAAGGCTATTTGCGGAGTAAAGGCAGCAACCGCCGGAGGCAAAGCCCCCCCCTTACCCAAAGAACGAAACACGGAAGCAAAAACATAAAACGTAAACATAAACACAATGGTTACAACCATGCCCCAGGTTTTACCCGAACGCGGCGACGGCAAAGAAAAGGGGATCCCAATCAAGGCAAAAACAAAACAGGTTAAAGGGATTGAATATTTCATAAATAATTCGGTCTGCAAAGCATTGACACTCCCCCCACCCTTACCTACTATGCCAATCATCCCCTTGAGTTCGTCGCTACTCATCTCTTCGGGAGTTTTTTGGCCGCTAAAATTCAGAATATCTTCAGAAACATTAAGCTTCATATCGTCGAAACTGGCTTCATAATTTAAAAACCCATCGTTATCATATTTATGGATCGTCCCTGACTTAAGCTCCCAGATTCTACCCTGAAAAGTCGCCTCCTCAGCCAGGATAACCCTGGGAAAGTTCTCATCCGCAAGCTCATAGACCATAATATTTTTCATAACCCTTCTTTGCATATCCACCTCACGCGCGTAATAATGGCGGTTATAGGCGTCTTTGAAAAAGACATCTTTTTTTACTTCGGGCAGCGGTTTTTTATAAATAATCTGCCGGATTATATTTGTGGCGACATGGTTGGCACGCGGCACAATTTTTTCATTGGTAATATAAGAAGCAAAACTGACCAGAACTCCGATAACAATAATGGGAGTGGCTATTCTAAAAAGATTGATGCCGGAAGTGCGCATGGCCACAATCTCGTTATCTTTGGACAGTCGGCCCAGGTCCATAGCCGTGGCAAATAATGTGGAAACCGGAAAAGTAAGCACCATAATCGCGGGCATTTTGTAGATTAAAAGTTTAAGGACGGCCCACAAGGGGACGCCCTTATTAATAATCAAATCCGCCATAGTGAAAAGCAAATCAACCGTCAAAACCAGCACAAAACCGACGACGCCGATTAAAAAAGGCCCAATCATTTCAGAAGAAACATAACGGTCAATAATTTTCATTCAGCTTCTCTTCGCCGTCTTTGCTCCCGTCTTACCGCAGCATCCTGCTGCTTTCTTCTGCGCTCCGAAGGTTTCTCATAAAATTCGCGCTTTTTAATCTCATCAATAACGCCTTCACGCCTGAGTTTTGTCTTAAACTTGCGCAGCGCTTTTTCCAGCCCCTCTCCCTTTCTAACTTCAATTTTGGACATATTTTACCTCCTTTCAGCTTTGATTATGTTCGTATTCTAAACAGCACATCAGCCGACCGCAAATCCCGGAAGTTTTTGAAGGCGATATTGCCAGGCCCTGTTCTTTAACCATCTTGACTGTAACATGTCTGGGCTTCTCCAGCCATACCGAACAACACAACGAACGGCCACACGGCCCCAACCCCCCCATGATGCGGGCCTGATCCCGCGGCGAAACCTGGCGTAAATTAACCCGAGCCTCAAGAGAGGTCGACAAATCACGCGTCAGGTCACGCAGGTTCTTGATCTTTTTGCCATCCAGCAACTTGTAATAAATAACAATTCGATTAATATCAAACAAATATTCCACATTGACGATCTTAACCGGCAGCTCATGCTCATTTACCTTTTGGGCGGCAATACCCAGCCCTTTTTGTTCCAGCTCCGGCAGGGTTTTAACTTTTTTGATATCCTCGGGAGTAGCGTAACGAATTACCTTTTTTAACCGCACATCACGCGATAAGGCCTTGGGCAAGCCATGCATATATGAAACAATCTCACCATACTCAATGCCCCGGTCTGTCTGCACCACCACCGGCGACCCCACCTTGATGGCACCTTCCCGGTAACCCGTAATAGGACAAACGCGATTAAACTTACGCAGTTTTATCGCCAGCTGTTTCTTGTTGTCAGACATGGGCTGCTCCTAACTTTAAACACATAATATTTAAGGCCAGTTTTAAATTGGCCTTTCTTTTAATAAGGCATAAGGTGTCTAAAATAACCCTGGCATAACGCACATTGCTTAGTTTATGTCGGGCAAAATATGAGAGATTATAAAGTATCATTTCAATTCTTTCTTTTTCTTTTTCCAAAACAGCAGAAAGCTCAAAAAGCTCAAGGCAATTTTTCTTGTTTACATTTTTTAATTCGTCATAAAAAGAAGCCAACTCGGGATCAGCCTGCCAAGCTTCGGCTCTTTCGGAATAAATAATTTTTTGGCACCGGGAGATAATGGTTTTGGGTATTTTGTCTTCCCGTTCGGCCAGCAGGATAAAAACCACGCCAGGAGCCGGCTCTTCCAGTGTTTTTAAAAAAGCTGCCGCGGCTGGCCCGGTTAAAGTGTCTGCCTGGTCGATAATAACCAAAAGATAACGGCTGGCAGACGGGCCATAACGAACCCAGGTTTGTAATTCCCTGACCTGGTCTATCTTAAAGCTTGTACCATCCGGGACAACCACAAATTTGTCTTGTTTTTTGCACCGCAGCTGATCGGCAAAAGCCTCGGCTTCTTCTCTTTTGCCAACACCAGGCGGCCCAACAAACAGATAAGCCCCGGCCACACGATCACTTTTGGCAACGCCCGCCAGGATGTTTTTTGTGCGTGACATTAGGGGTAATTATAACACGAAAAAATGAAAATGAATATTAACGCTTCACAGTATGAACATCGGAGATTTTACGGATAGCAACAAGCACTTGATTAAGATGCGCCGCGTTCTTTATGTCCACTGTTAAACGCAAAAAAGCCGAGCTGCCGCGTTTAGTGGTAATCTGGGCCGAATACACATTGGTTTGCGTTTCGGCAATTTCAGACAAAACCTCCTTAAGCACCCCCACCCTGTCAAAGGCTTCCACCTCTATCTCTACCGGAAAAAACGCTTCACCGTCTAGATTCCAATCAACTTTGACCATTTTATCCCTGGGAAATTTTTGCTTAATAACATTGTCACAATCCTGGCGATGGATGGCAACCCCTTTTCCCCGAGTCACAAAGCCAACAATCTTTTCTCCGGGAATCGGCCGGCAACACTTCGAAAATTTGGCTAAAACATTGTTCAAGCCCGCCACAGTTACCAAACTCTTACTTTTACCCGGCGGCTTGGCAAGTTTAACCGATTTTACCTTCGGCGCCCCTTTGACACCTAATTCTTGCTTGGATTCCGGCAATTTAACCCCTTGTTGTTTTTTAAACCATCCCCTGATTTTAATTTTGGCAGAAGCAGTTCTGACAAACCTTAACCAGTCCTGGCTGGGGTTGTTTTTTTTACCGGTTAATATTTCAACAATGTCGCCATTTTTCAGCTCGTGATCCAGAGGCACAAGGCGGCCGTTTGCTTTGGCTCCCGTTGCGCGATGGCCCACCTCCGTATGAACTCGATAGGCAAAATCAATAGGCGTAGCGCCCGGCGGTAAACCAAAAACATTTCCCTTTGGAGTAAAAACAAAAACCTCATCGACAAAAAGATCGATTTTGAGGCTCTCCATAAAATCCTTGGCGTCTTTTAATTCATTTTGCCATTCCAGCATCTGCCTAAACCAGGACATTTTTTGATCCAAGTTTTTATCTGTCGCACCTTCTTTATAACGCCAGTGAGCCGCGATGCCATATTCGGAGACACGGTGCATCTCTTTGGTACGGATTTGCGTTTCGACAGGCCTGCCTGCTGGACCGATCACTGTAGTATGCAAAGATTGGTAACCATTAGACTTGGGCATAGCAATATAATCGCGAAACCTCCCGGGAATAGGTTTCCAGGCTGCGTGCAACACGCCTAAAACGGCATAACACTCTTTGATCGTCTCCACAATTATCCTAATAGCAGTTAAATCGTAAATTTCGTCAAACTCCAAATTTTGATCGACCATTTTATGATAAATGCCGTAAAAATGTTTGGGCCGGCCGTTAATTTGGACTTTGATATTAACTTTAGTCAGTATATCTATAGCCTGTTTAATAAATCCCTGAATATATTCCTCACGGTTATCACGACGCTCGGCTATCTTCTTTTTTATCTCTTCATACTGGCTCGGCTCCAGCACTGCAAAAGCCAGATCCTCCAGCTCCCACTTTAGTTTCCACATACCCAGCCGATGGGCTAAGGGGGCAAAAATTTCGCGTGTTTCCAAAGCGGTCTCTTTTTGTTTTTCCGCCGGCAGATATTTTATTGTGCGCATATTATGGAGACGGTCCGCCAGCTTAATCACAATAATGCGAAAATCCTCACCCATGGCTACAAACATTTTGCGGAAGTTTTCTGCTTGTTGTACTTCGCGGCTGACAAAAGTTAACTGGCTCAGTTTGGTAACCCCTTCCACCATTCTGGTTACTTCTTCACCAAAAATTTTAGCCAGCTCAATGCGGCTAACCTCGGCATCTTCAATGACATCGTGGAGAAAGGCCGCGGCAATGGTTAACGGGTCTTGCTCCAATTCAGCCAAGATGTGAGCAATAGCTAAAGGATGGATAAAAAATGGGTCGCCAGATAATCTTTTATGCCTGGCGTGAGCATTTTTAGAAAACTCATAAGCCCGTCTCACAATCTCAAGATCAGCTTTGGGATTATATGATTTTATTTTTGCTTCTAGCTGATTCATCTATTGCGACTACGGTTGCGGCTGCGATCCATTACTCCAAGGGCGGGTGGAATAGCAGGTTTACGTTGTGGCGGCCTGCCCAGCTCTCTCTCCCTATCTCTAGGCGCGGACCTGCCGCCAGAAGCTCGCACCGCCACAGTTACTTTACAAGAATTTTCTAAGGCTGAGGTGCGTTTGTACGCTTCTTCAAGATTATCTCCAATGGCAAAACTTCCGTGCCCTTTTAAGACAGCCACTACATTTTCATTACCTAGAAAGGCTGGAAGCATACGCGCGGTTTCTTCGGAACCAATGCTGCTGCGCACTCTCAAAATAGGTGCGGATTTAAAAACAAATGTCCCTTCCGCATCCTGCGGCACAATTTTGTTGTCGGTTATAGAAACAGCAATAGTGTTGGCCGGATGGGCATGGACAATTGCTTTGGCTCCACTCTGTTTATAAACCGCGCGATGGGCATTAATTTCTCTTGAAGCAGAGCTGTCTTGCTCACCGGCTTCAAGCCCCACTTCAACAATATCTTTTTCCCGTAAATCCCCCAACATAGCATCCCGATGTGTAATAAAGACCTTGTCCCCTTCACGCACACTTATATTGCCACCACAAGCATCAACCAACCCTTCCTGAAACAGCAACTTTCCGATCCTTCTAAATTCTTCAAACATTTTTACCTCCCTACCCCGAGCAAAGTCGAGGGGCCTAAAACTCGGTAAAACGCCGAAATTCTTCAACTCGCGCACTGATTTCTTCCGGCCGCAAACTCTTCATTCGATCCAAACTGAAATCTTCAACATTGAACGACGCCATGGTTGACCCAATAATAATGGCGCGGCGAATATTAGCCTGGGAAATATCCCCCGTTTTGGCCAGATAACCGATAAACCCACCGGCGAAAGAATCGCCGGCCCCGGTTGGATCGCGCAATATATCCTGAGGATAGGCTGGAGCGGAAAAATGGACTCCATCGGAAAAAAGCAAAGCGCCGTGCTCGCCTTTTTTGATAATAACAGTTTTGACTCCCAGTTTTAAAAGTTTGGCCGCGGCGACAGGAATATTGGGTGTCTCCATAAACTGCCTGACCTCCCCATCGTTCATTAAAACAATATCAGCCCGCTTAATTACCTTCTCCAGGGCTTCACGTTTAGTCTCGATCCAAAAGTTCATGGTATCCATGGCCACTAATTTTGGTTTAGTCAGCTGGTCCAAAACTTTTAACTGCAATTTCGGATCCAGATTAGCCAGAAAAACATATTCGGCATCTTTTAATTTATCCGGCACCCTGGGATCAAAAAGGCTGATAACATTTAATTTGGTATCTTTAGTATGGGCTTGATTCATGTCGTATTCATAGTAACCAGACCAGCGGAAAGTTTCTCCCGGCAAAATTTGAATCCCGCTCACATCGATATTTTTCGATTTCAGGAAATCAAAATGTTCTTTGGGAAAATCAGACCCGGCCACCCCTATCATCGCGGTTTTGGCATGAAAACTGGCTGAGATTGAGGCATGAATCGCCGATCCTCCCAGGATATCCTTTTTCTTGCCAAAAGGCGTTTCGATCGTATCCAAACCTATGGAACCGACTATCAAAACCGTCATTTAGTTCCCTCCAATCATTCTTTATAAATTGCGGTTATAACAATATTTTTAAGATGAGCTGGTGCACAATCCAAAGTAGAATAATAACAACAAAAGGAGACACGTCCATTCCCAAACGCAAGGGTGGTAAGCCCACGCGGACGACGGAAAGGAGCGGTTCAGTTGACAAATAGACCGGCTTAATTAACGGGTTCTCCCGGCTGTGCGCAATCCAGGGCAGCACAGCCCGCAGAGCCAGGAAAATATAATATATTGAAAACAAAAAATTAATTACGAAAACTATGAAGTCCATTTTTTTGAAATAATCTTTGATTTGTTTGCCGCGGCAACCACCGCTCGGCTTAGGGCTTGTTTGACTCTGGCCTTTTTGATAATTTTTAAGCCCTCGACGGTTGTGCCTCCCTTTGAGGCAACCATCTCACGCAGCTCTTTGGGCGATTTTCCGGTTTTTTTGACGGTAGTCGCTGCGCCAAGCACAGTTTGCACGGCAAGCTTTGTGGCAATGGCCCTGGGCAGGCCGGCCGCCACCCCCCCGCCAATCAGCGCGTCTATCGTTTCGTAGACAAAGGCCGGTCCAGAACCGGAAAGTCCGGTAACCGCGTCCATCCACTTCTCTGGCACACCAATCACCTTTCCAACTGCTTTAAAGATGGCCTCTACTTTTTTGTATTGCCTGCCGCTAACCAAATTATCCTTAGCCAAAGCCGTAATACCCATGCCGACTAAGCAGGGATTATTAGGCATGGCTCTAATAATTGGCAGCCCAGGCAGTTTCTTCCGCAAATAACCAAGTGGAATCCCTGCGACAATTGAAACCAGTAGTGGCAAAACTTGCTTTGTTTTCCCAAGTTGCGGAGCAAGCTCTGCGACTACGACACCAACACCCTGAGGTTTCACAGCTAAAACAACAATCTCACCCTTAGCAAACGCCTCCTGATTATCTTTGGCAAGCCCAATCTTATATTTCTTTTTGAGATAACCAAGCCGCCGCTTGCTAACATCCGCAGCCATAATGTTTGACGGTAAATCCAGCTTAGAGATTATGGCCTCGGCCATCTTCCCCGCGCCGACAAAAGCAATGATTGTCATCTAGAAAAAAACGTTTCCCGTTTTTCCTGGCTAAAGGCTATTTCTTCTTCCAGAGAGGACCTATCGTCCGCGGAGGTTATGGCTATGTTATTGGGCGTATAAAGAAATATTGATTCCCCTATTTTCATCATGTGCCCATCAATCGCGTAAGCAGTACCGCAGACAAAGTCGATTAAGCGCGTTCCTTCGCTGGGATCGAGATGCTTTAAGCTTATAATAACTGGCGAGCCACCACGAAGACGGGTTGAGATATTCAAAGAATCTTCGTAAACTTTCGGTTCATAGAATATTATTTCAACTCCTCCGGATTCCCCTCTCGCTTCTTTTTTAGCTTTCAAAAGTGTGCTCATTTCCAGCTGTTGCCCATAGCCCCGATCTTCTTCTCCCTCTTCGTCAAGCCCAATAAACGCCTTTGCCCTTCTTAAAATACTTTCAACCATTTACTATCAACTCCTTTCCCTCCTCCGCTAGAGCTTCGGAGGGCGTTGCCCAAAAATAGCCCGGCCAAGCCTGATCATATTCGAGCCTTCCTGGATAGCTATTTCAAAATCATCGGTCATACCCATAGAGAGATACTTCATCTTAACATTGGGAAGGTTTAATTTTTTAATTTCTTCGCTCAAGGTTTTCAACTTCTTAAAACAGGGACGAGTTTTTTCCGGATCGGCCGCCATCGGGGCGATAGTCATCAAGCCCTGGACTTGAATGCTAGCAAATCCGCTGATAAGTTGCAATAGTTTCACTGCTTCTTCCGGCTTCACCCCGTATTTCGTCGCTTCCCCCGACGTATTAACCTCAATCAAAATCGGGGTTCGTCTCTCGCCAATCGTCCGTCGTCTGTCGTCTATTTCCTTCGCCAGTCGCTCCGAATCCACTGATTGAATTAAATTAAATTTTTCCAACGCTTGTTTAACTTTATTTCTCTGCAAATGGCCAAGCATATGCCAGGTAACGTTTGGATATTTTTGCTTCAGAGCCTCATTTTTTGGGATTGCTTCCTGAATCTTGTTTTCGCCAACGTCGGTTATGCCGGCTTGGATAGCTTGTTCAATCAATTCAACCGGAATAGTTTTAGTAACTGCGATTAATTTAATATCCTGGGGATCACGGCCAAGCGATTTGATCCTTTCACGAATATTCCGCAGGTTTTCTTTAATTGACACCCTGGCGAGTATTATAGCATAATTAGATACAATGAAACATTTAAGCTGGTTGTGTGTTTTTCTCATCGCCGTCACCCTCATCAACTACCCCAATCCCTTTAATCCCAAGGGGAACGAAATAACAACCTTTGAATGTACCACCGACACAACAGCCGAAGCCTTTTTGCACATATACGATATGGCGGCGCGCAGGATATTGCGCAAAGCCTTCAACCTCCAGGGCGGAACGGCAGTAAAAACCACCTGGAACGGTTATAGCGACTACAATGAACAAGTCGGCAACGGCCTTTATCTCTATCAAATTATCGATATTGCTAATAATCGGGTTGGAAAAGGTAAAATATGGGTCGTCAACCAATAACGATCTTCACAACGGCGATGGTGGTCTTGCTCTGTACAACCCTCAACGCCCGGACCACATTTGATCCGTTGTCCATCGGGGTTGGCGCCAGGGCCCTGGGCATGGGGAAGGCTTACATTGCGGTGGCCGAGGATGGGGACACTATTTTCAACAACCCCGCTGGTTTAGGAGAGATCGACTCCTTTCAATTTACCAGCATGTCCGGCAGCATTTTAGAAGATTTAACATATACTGTCCTTGGTGGGATTTATCCCACAGGAGGAAAAAGCGCTGTAGGAATAGGTTATGTTTCAGCCTCGGTGGCTGGCATAGCCATGCGTGATTCGGCTGGAAATTTCCTGGCAAACTCTGATTATAGCAACAGTGTTTTTCTCTTTTCGTTTGGCAGAAAATTATCAGAAAAATTCTCTCTGGGAGCAAATTTAAAATATTTTTCACAAACCGGCTCTGCCTACAACAACGGCAACGGGACAGGGCTAAATCTTGATGTGGGCGTACTGCAAAGCGGCTTGGGCTGGCTCTCGCTGGGGGCTGTCGGCCAAAACCTTTTCAGCTCCGGAAAAATTTCATATAAAAATGGAGAAGAAGAAACCTTCCCCCTAACTCTTAAAGTTGGCGCAAAAATGCACATCCTGGGGCAACAATTTACCGCGGCAGTCTTTTCTCCCACAAAATTAAACATAGTTCTCGACGCGGACGTACGCTTGCAAGGCACGAAACCAACAACTATTCACGCCGGAGCGGAATTCTCCCCCTCCCCATTGTTAGCTCTCCGAGCCGGGGTCGACCAATCCCCCTTACCTGGCGGCATACAAAACAACCTTACTTCGGGCATAAGCCTTAAACTGGCTGGCATAGGTTTTCACTACGCCTATCATACTTATACCGAAATTTCAGCAAATTCTACTCATTATTTCTCACTTTCCTTCGATGACCGGGGTTGGCCAATAGAAGGCCCACCGGAAATCATCCTGGGCATGAACTGAGGTCCAGTTAGGCCCAGTTCCGCAAAATTATCATTTAAAATGCGACACCCTGTATACTTTCTAAGGGGTTAAACCTGAAGAAAGGGGTGTTGGCAAATGAATCGTTACACAATGTTCGAAGTGGCTTGGGAATTGCACCTGGCGGGCCTAAAGCCAGCGGGAGAATAGGTGACGCCAATTTCAATTTCCAATGTACTGCCGTTTTTGCGGCGATGCCGGGTTTCAAAACGATCGGCTCCCTGCGCGATTACTTTCTTAATATGCGCTGCGGTCTCTTCCGCGTTCTCGGCCGCCTCCAGATCCCTCACGCTCATCTGCAGAAGTTCTTCGCGGCTGTAGCCGGTCATTTTACAATAGGCATCGTTGACATCCAGCAAGCGGCCTGCGGTGTCCGCCAGCCAGAAACCATCCAGGGCCGTCCGAATGATGTTGGCGTAAAATTCTGACTCAGGCATGGTTAAGCGCCCTCCCGCTTCAAGCATGGTTGGCTCCATAAGCAGAAATGATTTGGAAAATTGGCGGCGGAACAGGCGTGGTTAGGACACGATAGATAGATAGCAACTTACTTACTTGCTTGCTTCTATAAGATTAGTGCCAATCAATGTCGGCTCCTTTATTTATAAATAATTATACAACCGCGTGCGCCGGAAGTTTGATGTGCTCATCTAACTTCCGGTCAATTATATTTACTTTGTCGGACACAAACGTTACTTTGTCATCCACTAATTTTATTTGTTCTTTAACTTCTTCAAATCCTCTTTGCATTTCACTTCTTATTACCGCATGCCCTTCCGCGACTGCTTTTACATCCGAAGCAACCTGCTCCAGCACGACGCCTTGTTTTTGAATTAAATCATAGTGTTTCTGCTGGCCTTCCTCCAACGAACTGATTTTTTCTAATACTTGATCTATTTTTGCTTTAGCCATTTATACCCCTCTTAAATATCCACAAGTAAATTATATAGCTCTGGCTTATGTAACGCAAGCACAATCTTTTTAGCCCCCTGATATAATTGGACTAACTGGAAAGAGAGGGTTTGATGAAGGGGGGTTGGAAATGACGCACAGGAAATGGACGGGGGAAGAAAAAATGGATGTACACATTTTTGACCGTTCCGTCGTCGCGCGTAAGGTTCTTTACGTAATCCTCCTGAATAGTCGCTGTTTTTTCTGCAATCCCTTGATTTGGGTTGGCAAGTTCGCTAACAAAGAAATGCTCCCACTCGGCATCACTAAACGCAAATTCATTTAGCTTCTCCAGTTGCTTGCGCAAGTTGGAAACCAGATCAGCTTCGGAGGTGATGGCGAGGTGCTCATAGGCTTGGCGTTCAAGCTGTTCGATAAATGCCCGCTCCAGCTCTGCTTCACTTTGATAGTGTGCGACACGCCTTGCGTCTGGCGTATATTCCGCCACGACGGTGCTTGGCGGATTTTCCGCAACTAGATTGTACTTGTTATTAATTGGCATAGGCGTTAAAAGTTAAAAGCTTGCCTCGGTAGTATTCATACTGAGACCTACGGGCCTTAAGCTCCGCAGGCAAGCCAATTGAGATATCGCCCACAAGCGCATCCAATTTATTAAGAACAGAAACAATTCTGTCTTGTTCCTTGACTTCAGGTATAGGAATTTCATATTTCATGATCGCCTTTTTATCTCCCCGAGGCATTTTTGCGCCTTTCGCTGAATTTTCAATATTACGAAAAACATTGACAAGTGTTTCGTTGAGGTTAGCATCGTTGCGGGCGTTTTTGCGGACATTGATAAAAAGTTCACTTGGTAAAACATAGAAACCCTTTTCTTTTACTGTATCGGCTCGACCAAACTCGGCTTTTTTATTGGAAAGCATACTGTAGTCAAAATCTTTCTTTCCTGCACGCCGCTCATCAGCGTTTTAGAGTAGCATATATCCCAACCGCAACAGTCACGCCAGTTAATACTTTGGGACTGCTGAAAAACCCCTCTGAAAGTGGTCAAAAATATGAGAAAATAAAGCAACACAATATGGAGGTGTTGTTTTATGATCAAAAAAGACATG